>Ga0075425_100000009_pt1 | contig 217303 bp, 175 predicted proteins | sample SoiMethybrSBSTD4_FD_75300 | JGI IMG/M metagenome (GOLD analysis project Ga0075425, IMG submission 75300) | Bulk soil microbial communities from a Populus tree surrounding site in Tennessee, USA - Soil MetaG P. TD hybrid SBSTD4 | ecosystem: Environmental > Terrestrial > Soil > Tree plantation...
GAACCGCGGTTCCTCAAATAATTCGCTGGCGCTTATTCGCGCTGCGCTCAGCCTGGAACGTAATGTCACGCTGGCTTCCAGCGCTGTCTTTCTGCTCGGTTTTGGTGAAGAGCTTTGGAAGAAGTTTCTGCCGAAGTATCTGGAAGCACTCGGCGCCAGTATTCCGGTAATCGGTCTGTTTGGAACCGCGGAAGATTTTCTCGATGCGATCTATCAATATCCGGGCGGTTGGATCGCCGATCGATTCGGACGGCGGAAAGCGTTTTTCCTTTTTCTCGGGCTTGCCTGCGTCGGCTATCTCGCCTATCTCGTACCCGCCACGTTATTTGTATTTATCGGTCTGGTCTTTGCAATGGCCTGGCAGAGCATGGTGTCGCCGGCGATCTTCGCGGTTATTGGCGATGCGCTGCCCGCCGAAAAACGCGCGATGGGATTTTCAATTCAATCGATCCTGAAGCGCGTGCCGATCGTAATCGCACCCATAATCGGCGGCATCATCATCGCCAGGCGAGGAGTTATCGCCGGCGTGCACGTCGGTTTAGTCATAACGCTCGCAATAGCCGCCCTTACCGCAATCCTGATTCGCTTCATCAACATCACGCACGAGGCGCATCGCTCAATCAACATCTTCGGAGTCTGGGATTCGTTCCAAAGCGGTCTGAAGCGGTTGCTCATCTCTGACATTTTCATCAGAACCTGTGAAGGCATGGCCGATGTGTTCGTGATCCTTTACGTTACGAATGTGCTGCGGATATCGGTCGCGAGATTTGGGACGCTGCTGGCAATTCTCTTTCTCACCACGCTCGTCATTTACCTGCCGGCCGCGAAAGCCGCGGATCGTGTCGGCCGGCGTTCGTTCATCATCGTTACTTTCTGTGCATTTGCACTTTACCCGCTGTCAGTCATCGCTGCGCACGACTTCACCGGACTGGTGATTGCGTTCATAATCGGAGGACTGAGAGAAATTGGGGAGCCCGCGCGCAAGGCAATGATCGTTGATTTCGCGCAACCGCAATTGCGCGCGCGCAGCGTCGGCCTGTATTACCTCGTGCGCAGTTTGGCCATTACGCCCGCGGCCGCGATCGGCGGATTGCTTTGGAAGCTCTCACCGCAGACGCCGTTTAAGGTTGCCGGAGTCTTTGGCGTTGCCGGTACTTTCATTTTTATCGCCACCGTTCGCGAGCGGGCCGCAAAGTGATACCGCAAGAAAGGAAATTCCAATGAAAGAGTTTAAGTATTTCTATCGCGCTATGATCGGGCTCGGACTAATTCTTATCGCGCAGTTCGGCTGCTCGTCCGGGGCACAACCCGGGCAATTCGATTGGAAACCGATCGAGGAAGCGATCGGCAAAGCCGGCGCAGTTCAACCCGACGGCGTTTACAAAATTGGTTTGCCACGAACTGATTTGCATGTGAAGGTGGGCGATGTCGAAGTCAAACCGACACTGGCGCTCGGCTCGTGGATCGCCTTCAGAAAAATGGCGGCTGATGCAATGGTGATGGGCGACCTGGTGTTGACGGAAGATGAAGTGGCGCCGGTCATGGCCAAGCTCCAGGAAGGCGGTATCGAGATCGCCGGGCTTCACAATCATCTTCTAACTGAAAACCCGCGCGTCATGTACATGCACATCGGCGCTCGGGGCGACGCGCTGAAGCTGGCGCGCGCGATCCATGATGCGCTGGCGTTGACTAAGACACCGCTGGCCTCAGCACCTGCCGCACAGCCGGAGCAGATCGATTTGGACACAAAACAGATCGATCAGATTCTTGGACATGCGGGAAAGATCAACGGCGGTGTCTACCAGGTTGCAGTTGCGCGCGCGGAAAGAATCTTCGAAGGCGAGGAGTCTCGCGGTGCCGAGCCCATACCGTATTCGATGGGTTTGGCGACGGCTATCAACTTTCAGCCGACTGGATCGGGTCGCGCTGCGATCACCGGCGATTTTGTTTTGGTGGGCGACGAAGTGAACCCAGTAATTGCGGCATTACGTCAAAATGGAATCGCGGTAACCGCTCTGCACAGTCATATGCTGGATGAATCGCCGCGCATGTTCTTCATGCATTTTTGGGCCAATGATGATGCGCCGAAACTGGCTCGAGGACTACGCGCGGCTTTGGACCAGACAAACTCAGCGAAATAATCCCTTTAGCTCGCGCCTGTTCCGAAAATTTTTCGGCGCGCCTTTTGCGCATTTCGTAGTAAGATACTCGCGGCCCGCCCGGCCTATCTCCCTTTCGCGCAGTTAACAATTGAAATGGATTTGATCAAAAGAACCGCGATCTTTTTGCTTGTCGCGAGCTTTGTCTGTTCCTCGTTCAGCCTAACTCGTTTAGCGCACGCGCAGGTGCAGGAGCCTTCGTCGGGTACAAAGTCTGATAAATCGACGCGCCAGTGGCCGGTCGAATCTAGTTCCGTCGTCAGCAGGTCCAGCGAAAAAGCAGACGTCGCACCAGCGAATGAACCTGTGATGCGAATCGCGCTCTCAACCGGCACGGGCGGCGCAACGATCTCGACGACCGCCCGCTTGTTGAGCGTTTCCGAATTCACCGATGAAGCGCAGCCGATCGAGGCCACGCGTGTTCGCGTCGAGTCGCGAATGTTGACGCCTTCGCGGCAGTTAGCGGATCGCGCTTATGATTTGGAAATCGCCAGATCGCTCCCGCGCGAAGACGCCGATCGTTTGATTGAATCGATTCGTCAAACGGCCGGCGAAGAAGCGCGGGCCATCGCCGACTCAGCCGCGAACAAATGGAAAGTCGTCATCACCAAGCAGTCGAAAGCTGAGGCCAAGGACGCGACCGACAAGCTCGACGACGCCGGGTTCGAAGTTCTATCGACTAAAGAGTCCTCCAGCCCGGATCCTTCGATCGCGAGGTCAGATACTTCGACCAGCGCAAAACCTGCAGGCCCACCCAGCAAGATCAAGCTGACCTCGCGCGCCGCTTCACCGAGCCGCGAGATCATCGCGTTCGCTCGGGGCGCTTCGCCGATGCTTCATTCCAGCGCGCCGCTCGTCTTCGCCTCATCCGATGAGAAAACTGCACCGGTGCGTTTCAACGACAAGCCGTATCGCGGCAAGATCGAAGTCTTCGCGAACACACATGGAACTGTCACCGTCGTGAACGTCATCGGCCTGGAAGACTATGTGCGCGGCGTCGTGCCGAACGAACTGTCTTACCCGGCGCTTGAAGCTTTGAAGGCCCAGGCGATCGCCGCGCGAACCTACGCCGTCAAGAACCGCGGCCAGTTTTCTTCGGAAGGCTTCGATCTGCTGCCGACGACGCGGTCGCAAGTCTATCGTGGACTTACGAGTGAAACGTCGCTGACTTCGCGCGCCGTCGATGAAACCCGTGGCGTCGTTGCAACCTATAACGGCGAACCAATCAATGCGCTCTACACTTCGACGTGCGGCGGTCGCACCGAAGACGCGGCCAACATTTTCAACGAAGACATTCCTTATTTGCGCGGACGCGAATGCGCTGTCGAAGGCAAAGCTGCTTTCGCGCCATTCACGATCAAGAGTTCGCGCGACGTATTCGAAATTAAGGACGAGCAGGATCTGATTTACGCGCGCGACGCGGCGCTGCTCGGCACCAGCGGTTTCGCTTTACCTCTCGATAGAGTTTCCAGTTCATGGCTCGCCGCTCACGTTTCGGACTCGGAAGTTCGTGACTGGCTCAACATCTTCGCTCGGCTTAATCACAACAACTCGTTCAAAGCGCCGGATGATGGGGCCAAGCCGCCCGCTTTCAGCAGCGCGCTAATTTCCGCAACGTATGGTGACGCGCGCGCCGACACGTTACTCAACAACGCTGATGCTGATTATCTATTGACGTTTCGCGACGGCGGCGAGGTGCCGGGACCAAATCGGGCCGATGTGGCAATGCTGCTGCGCGACGGCGTACTTTCTTTATTTGCCGACGCGACGTTGCGGCCCAAAGAAACGATGTCGCGCGCGCGTGTGCTGCACGCAATCGTTCGTATGCTCGAGTCGCGCAACTTGCTGGCGCTGCAAAAAGGCACGACGCGGCCGGCAGCGAGCGGCGTGATGATGTTGCGCTCGAATAAAGGAAAGGACTTGCCGATCGCGGTGAGCAATCGTGCGTTTCTGTTTCGTCAATTCGGCGAAAACCTTTATCAGATGAAGACGCTGGCCCTGGTTGGCGGCGAGCCCGTGACGTTTCACGTCGACGCTAAAGGCGAAGTTGACTACCTCGAAGTCCGGCCCGCGAACAACGGCGCCGCCGCAGATCGATTTTCGTCTTTGAGCAACTGGACGGCGCAACTGAATCTCGGCGCGGTGCAGGCTCGGCTTGGGAGATCGGTGCACGGTATCGGCGCGATTACTGATTTGCGCATCGCGAAACAAGGGACCTCACGTCGCGTGATCGATTTGGAAGTGATCGGCACGCAAGGCGTCGCGCATATTCGCGGTGGCCGTATTCGCTCCGCGCTCGGACTGAAAGAACAGCTGTTCGTAATCGATCGCGTCTACGACGACAACAATCGGGTCTCTTCCTTCGTCTTCACCGGACGCGGCTGGGGCCACGGCGTCGGTATGTGCCAGTTCGGCGCGTACGGTCTGGCTAAACAAGGATTGAATGTCGAGCAGATTCTGAAGACTTACTACACCGGAATAGAGCTGACCAAGATGTATTGATCGCGCACGCGATAGCGAGAGACATTCACAGCGAACTCTCAGCGATAAGAACGGTACGACGACCGTAATCAATCGTCAGGCAGCAATCTCTTAGCATATGTCCTCCAAGGATCGCTTCCCTGACCTGCGATGACGTAGCTACCGCGGTTGTGATTTTTTGTCCCAGCCAATTGATTTCCATCGAATAGCTGGAGACTAGGATCGGCTCTCCTGTAGCCAGTAAAACTCCTCCAGCGCTCCGCCATACTTAATGTCCAGTTCCTTAGCCAACCCTTCCGGAATCATTAAGCCGCCAGTAAAACCAGTATCCACCAGAAACTCTATTTCGCGCGGACCAACATCAATACGGATTGCTGGCTCATCGTTCGCATTGAAATAGCCATCCATTTAAAATTATTGTCGAGGCGTCATCAATCGTTGAGCATACGGAGAGCCAACCCGCAGGAAAAAGAGTGTTCCGTCGTGTCCCGCAGCACGGGCTTTTTCTGATGCATCAACTTCATCGTTTCCGACAAAATAATCGTTCGTACCGAGTTCGATCGCGACAATTGCGCCATTGTGCTTGGGCTCGAGTCTTGTCGCCAGTTCGTCTTGATATGTTTGTTTAGCGCGATCAATCAAGTGCAGTGTCTTCCCCACAGCGTTCACGACCCGATCAATTGCCGCTTCACTGCAGCCTACCCAATCAGCTTTGCCAAAAGGCGCGAAGCTGCCAGGCTCCGAAGAAAAATCATATTCCTCGATGTGCACTTCTTCACCGTGTTGTCCGCATATTCGTAGCTCTTTCGGTAGAGTTTTGATGACCTCTCGGAACCTGGGAATCCTCGTAAAATCACTGGGGTCTATCATTCGCCGCGCCATTTTCATGATCGTTTCCCTTGCAAAAGTCTACCCACATTATTACATACAATACTTCGCGAACTCTCAGGCATAAAAATAATTGTCAATCACCAGCATTTCACTAGTTACTGAATCACAGGCGTTCGGACCACTTGCCTCATTCTTGCAGACATTGCAAGGCTTGTCCTCACGAATTTACCAGTTAGTATTGTCGAACTAGGACCAACGCATGCGCTTCTCCCGCAATCAGATCATTGGCGCGATTCTGTTGCTCGCGGTCATCTGGCTCGTGATTGTGATTCGGCTTATCATCAGCCACGGGTGACTAATCGACAGGCTAAAGGTGAAACCAATGCGGGCAAGGATGCCCGCGCTCCAACCACGCGCGACATCATCGCCATCGTTGGCCCGACTGCTTCAGGCAAGAGCGAACTCGGGATTCAGATCGCGCTGCACCTCAACGGCGAAATCATCAACTGCGATTCCGTTCAGGTCTATCGGGAAATTCAGATCGCAACTGCGAAGGTGCCGTTAACCGAGCGCCGCGGAATTCCTCATCACTTGATCGATTTTGTTGCGCCGGCCGTCACGTTCACTGCCGCTGATTGGGCCCGCGCGGCCATCGCTAAGATTGAAGAGATCGAAGCCCGTGGTCGCGTAGCAATTCTCGTAGGCGGCACGGGTTTCTATTTGCGCGCGCTGCGCCGGCCTTTTTTTCCTAGCCCAGCGACGGATGAAGAGCTGCGCGCGCGGCTGACAAAGATCCGTGAGCGACATGGGCCAGAGCGACTTCACCGGATTCTGCGTCGATTCGATCCAAAGGAAGCGGACAACCTCAACCCGCGCGATTGGCCGCGAGTGCAGCGCGCGATTGAGTTCTGTCTGCAAACCGGCGAGCGAATTTCAAAACAAAGACCTGTACGGCCCGAATCACCTGAACTCGGGAATCGCATTCGCGTTATCGCGCTGAATCCGCCGCGTGCGGAGTTGTATGCGCGCATCAACCAACGCACCGAAGCACATTTCGCTGATGGTTTGGTTGACGAAGTGCGCGATCTGCTCGCGCGCGGTGTACCAGCGAATTCCAGTGCACTTGGCGCGCACGGCTATCGACGCGTCGTCGAATATCTGAAAGGCGAACGCGATCTCGCCGGCGCAATCGAGCAAACCAAACTCGATGTGCGACATTATGCAAAGCGACAGTTGACCTGGTTTCGTCAGGAGGCGGGCGTTGAGTGGATCGAAGGCTTCGGTGACGACTCAGAAGTTCAGAAGGAAGCTCTTGCGCTGCTCGAGGCCCACTCGCCAGCGACGACATAAATCAGAACGCAGAAAATCTCTTGTAAGCTGCGCACGCCTGTTATACTCTGAGCGTCGCTAAATCCATCAATCCGACGAAGGAAGAGTGTCGTGGATTCAAAGCCGGTTCCACAAAACATTCAAGATGGTTTTTTGAATCTCGCTCGCCGCGAGAAAACCACGGTGACAATTTATCTGGTCAATGGCGCGAAGTTGCTTGGCCGTATCAAGAGCTTTGACAAATTCTCGCTGCTTTTAGAAACAGGCGCACAGGATCAATTGATTTTCAAGCACGCAATTTCGACCATCTCGCAAGCGCGTCGCTCGACCGGCGAGCTGCGGCACACTTCAATTCCACCTGATCCTCCTGCTGAGCAGACAAACGAACCGCCCGCCGCTTAGAATTCTCTCGCGGTTTCTCATTCAATGGCTGGGGTTTTCATCACCTTCGAAGGAGTAGACGGTTGCGGAAAATCGACGCAGCTTCGTCTGCTTTCGAGTGAATTGCGCGTGCGCGGTTTGGATGTGATGACTACCCGGGAGCCTGGCGGCACGCCGCTCGGGCAGAAGCTGCGCGCAGTACTGCTTGATGTAAAGGAGCAGGTCGATCCGCTTACTGAGTTGTTGGTATTCGCAGCCGATCGCGCGCAGCATGTGCGCACGCTGCTGTTGCCCGCGCTCGCCGAAAACAAAATCGTTCTGTCCGACCGATATGCTGATGCGACGGTCGCTTACCAGGGTTCAGGGCGAGGCTTCAAACCAGAGGTGATTCAAGAGATCGTGCAACTTGCAACTGACGGGTTGACGCCGGATCTCACGCTCTTGTTCGACTTGTCCGTTCCCGAATCGGCGGTGCGAACCCGGCGCCGGGTCAAAGCGAAGCACAGCGATCGGCTGGATCGGGAACACGCGGAATTTCACGAGCGGGTTCGCAATGCTTATCTGCAAATCGCAAATGCAAACCCAAACCGCGTGCGCGTGATTGACGCGCGCGGGTCAGTGCACGAGACTCAACAACTGGTCATGGATATTGTGCTTCCGTTTTTGGATGGCCGCGGAATGCTGGGCGGGTAAGCAAAGGGCGAAGAGCAAAGAGTGAATCCTAACTCGCTGCATCCGCGCTGAAACTGGCTCTTGGCTCTTTGCTCGTAGCGCTTTGCTAATTATGTTTTCAAGATTCATCGGCAACGAAGAAGTTAAGGAGAGACTGCAGCGGCTGCTCGACAGCGGACGCATGCCCGGGTCGCTTCTCTTCACCGGCGAAGAAGGCATCGGGAAAAAGTTGTTTGCGCTCGAGATGGCGAAAGCTCTGAACTGTCGCAACCGTACGGGCGTCGACGCATGCGATGAATGTTCATCGTGCAAGCGAATTTCCGGATCAACTTTTCCGCCGTTCGGGAATGCCGATGATGATAAAGAGCGAATGATTTGGAGCGAGCACGCGGACATCGCGATGGTTCGTCCTTACAAGCAAATCATACGGGTGAAGCCGATGCGTGAACTCGAACGCGAAGCGAACTTCCGTCCCTTCGAAGGCGCCGCCCGCATTTTCATCGTCGAAGACGCCGAGCACATGAACGATCAGGCTGCGAATGCGCTGCTCAAGACACTGGAAGAGCCGCCGCCAACTTCTCATCTGATTCTGACAACGACCAATCCAACGGCGCTGCTCGCCACGATCCGTTCGCGTTGCCAGATAATTCGGTTTGCGCCGATCGCATCTGAAGAGATCGCACGCTTTTTGATCGAACAAGAGAATATGCCGGCCGCGGATGCCGCTTTGCTGGCGCGGACCTCGCGCGGAAGCATCGGCCGGGCATTGAATGTCGACATCGACGATTATCGCGAGCGCCGCCAATCGATGCTTACCGTGTTGAATGCTTTGACGCGAACCGGAGATCGCGTGCAGCTTCTGCATTCGGCGGAAGAACTCGCAGCGGCGAAAGATCGCGGCGATTACGAGCAGACGCTGGACGTGCTGGAAAGTTTGATTCGCGACGCCTGGGCCTTGGCGCTGGGACGGCCAGCGGAAGCGCTCGTCAACAAAGATCTGTTGAGCGATTTACAACGAATCGCGGCTGAGCTGCGTAGTACCCGGGCGGCGGCTTGGTTGAAGGAGATTGAAGAATTGCGTGGAGCGCTGGAGGTCAATCTCAATCGTAAGATCGCCAGCGACGGTTTGATGATGAAGTTGGCAGCAGCTTAAATGTCGGCGGGATTTCTATTGAATCGTCACCAGCTCGTGACGACTCTCAGGCTTTGCGGCGGGACCTTCGGCAAGCAGTTTCTCAGTTTCTCTCACAAACGCTTCGACGATATCTTCGCCGGCGACCTTGCGCATCGGCACGCCGTCTTTGAAAATCATTCCAACGCCGCGACCGAAGGTGATGCCAAGCTGCGAGTCGTGAGCTTCGCCCGGGCCATTCACCGCACAGCCCATGATCGAAAGATGCAGCGGCTCCTGCACGTGCGCCAGCCGGCGTTCAATCTCGGTCACGATCTCAACAAAGTTGTCGACATCCAGACGGCCGCAAGTCGGACACGCCACGACCGTCACACCGCGCGTGCGCAATCCAAGCGATTTGACGATCTCCCACGCGACCCGAACCTCTTCCTGAGGTTCAGCCGCTAACGATACGCGAATCGTATCGCCGATGCCCTCGTGCAAAAGGATGCCGAGTCCGATCGACGATTTGACTGTGCCGGTGAACGCTGTTCCCGCTTCGGTCACGCCCAGGTGAAACGGATAGTCGACCTTCTCAGCGAGCAAGCGATACGCGGCCACGGTTCGTTGTACGTCGGAAGCTTTCAGGGAAATGATGATGTCGGTGAAATCGAGGTCTTCGAGGATGCGAATGTGACGCATCGCTGATTCGACCATCGCCTCGGGTGTCGCGGTGCCGTACTTCTGCAAAAGATCCTTCTCAAGCGAACCGCCGTTGACACCGATGCGAATCGGAACTTTCTGCGCCTGTGCCGCGCGCACGACTTCGACGATGCGCTCGTGTTTGCCGATGTTTCCGGGGTTAAGACGCAGCTTGTCGATTCCGGCTTCGAGCGCCAGCAAGGCCAACTTGTAATGAAAGTGAATGTCGGCGACGAGCGGAACTTCGGGGACACGTTTGCGAATCTCTTTCAGCGCAATCGCGGCATCATTGTCGGGCACAGCCAGCCGCACGACTTCGCAACCGGCGGTGACCATCTCTTCAATCTGCTTTACGGTCTCGTCGACATTGGCCGTGTCGGTCTTGGTCATTGATTGAATGACGACCGGCGCGCCGCCGCCGATTTGCACGTGCTTGACTTGAACTGGTCGAGATTTGCGCATCATGTTGATCGTGTCCGCTATTTCGTAGTCGGCGCAGGCGACGCCGCGGGCGGATTGCTGTTACCGCCACCGCGCCAAATAGAAGCCTGCTTCAAAAGATCGTTCGTAATCACGAAGACCATCAGCAGAAGCACCACGACGAATCCAACTTGCTGAATCCTTTCGCGCACCCGCATAGAAATCGTCATCCCGATAATCGCCAAAGCGCCTTCGACGAGCAATAAGAAGATCGCGCCGCCATCGAGCACCGGAATCGGCAACAAGTTGAATACCCCGAGATTCAAGCTGAGAAAACCCAGCGTCGCGAACACCCCGGCCCAACCCAACTTGATCGCCGACGTAGAAGCCACCCGATAAATTCCGATCGGACCTGACAGAGTGTTGCGCACTGAACGCTTGCCCGCGAATAGTTGGCCCAGGGCCTTTCCAGTGACGCGGATGTATTCCCAATTCAGATCAACTGCTTCCGTCACAGCTCCGATCGGCCCAACTCGTTGGTACGGAATTTCTTCGTCGGGCTGGAAGCCTAGCCGCTCTTTGCCATCGCTCAAACGCCGGGCGGTGGCGGTAATGTCAACCGGCTTACCATTACGCTGAACGCTTAGTGTGATTGGTTGGCCCTTGTGATCGCGAATCAGCTGAGTCACCTGCTCAGCGCTCTTCACCTGTTCGCCGTTCACTGCAACGATCTGATCGCCGGGTTGCAATTGAGCTTCAGCAGCCGGCGTACCCGGTTCGACCGCACGCACAACGATCGGCACATTGCCGTAATCAGGAAGAAAGTCGAGGAAACCAACGGTCTCACCTTCTTCGGTATGCGGCGTCGGTTTGATTGTCAGACTGATTCGCTGCCCGTTGCGATCGATTTCCACCGGCAGTGGTTGGCCCGGAGAAAGCAACGCGTCATCTGCGATCGTTTTCCACTTTGGATTCTGATTTCCGTCGAATGAAACTATGCGATCACCCGGCTTTAGTCCCGCAGTCTCGGCAGCTCCGCCCGGCAAGATCTGGCGGACGACCGGAGGAGCCGTTGCTTGCACGCCATAGATCAACGCTCCCGCAAACGGAATCGAGAGCGCCGTCAGAATGTTCATGATCGGGCCTGCAAGCGCAACCATAATTCGCTGGTGACGCGGCCGCAGATCGAATCGTTCTTCAGGTGGAATGTCAGGCGCGCTTTCGCCTTCGATCGGAGCGTTCGATTCATCGCCGCCGAGTTTCACGTAACCGCCAAGCGGAATCGCCGAAATTCGATAATCTGTCGTTCCTTTTTTGAATCCCCACAGACGCGGACCAAAGCCAAACGAGAACGTCTCGACGCGAATTTTCAGCAGCTTCGCGACAAGAAAATGGCCAAACTCGTGCAGAGTCACAGCCGCGCCCAGGATAAAGATGAACGCGAGCACGCCGATGATTCCGCTTTGAAGTAAGCTCATAAAATACCTTCCGAATCGAGTTTACGTGTGCTGAATGATGAGGTCAAACAGAGTTTATCCGATGCGCCGAAACTAGGCCACGTTGGCGCGCGGCACGGCCGCCAGTTGATTGATGATTCGTCGCGCGAGTTGGCGCGCGCTGCGGTCGGCGTTTAGAACATCATCGAGAACCTTGACGGGCACAACCTTGTGATCGTCCATGATCGCACGAATTATCAGCGGAATATCCGACAAGGAAACGCGTTCGTCGATGAAAGCATGCACCGCTTCTTCATTGGCTGCGTTCATCGCCGCCGGTAAGGTGCCGCCGGTGCGCAGCGCTCGATACGCCAGAGAGATACACGGAAAGCGATCCAGGTCAGGCGCTTCAAAATGCAGCGTAGACAACTTCGTCAGATCGAGCGGCGCCAATTCCGATTCACATCTTTCGGGATAGGTCAGTGCGTACTGAATCGCGTGGCGCATATCGGTGACGCCCATCTGCGCGATGACCGATCCGTCGATCATTTCGATCATCGAATGCACGACTGATTCGGGATGCACGACGATACTAATTTCGTCCGCGCTGAAGCCAAACAGCCAGTGTGCTTCGATGACTTCCAACCCCTTGTTCATGAGCGTCGCCGAATCGATCGTAATCTTCGCGCCCATGCTCCACGTCGGATGCTGCATCGCCTCAGCCACGGTCGCCGATGACATCGCCGCTTTATCTTTGGTTCGAAACGGTCCACCCGAAGCCGTCAGCACGATCCGGCGAACCTCGCTGCGCTTCTCGCCGCGCAGGCATTGATGCAAAGCGTTGTGCTCGGAATCCACAGGCAGCAATTCCGCGCCGGATTTCTCCGCCGCTCGGGTCATCAACTCGCCGGCCATCACCAGAGTTTCCTTGTTCGCCAAAGCGACGCGCTTCCCTGCTTCCAGCGCGCGCAAGGTCGGCACGAACCCCACCGCGCCTACGGTTCCGGAAACAACGCAGTCTGCTCGATCGTGCGTCGCGACTTCGACCAGACCTTGCTCGCCGATCGCGATTCGAGGCGCCGCGATGCCTTTCTTCTTAAGCTCTGACTTGAGCTGATCCGCTGATTCGTCGGTTTCGACTGACGCTAGCTCCGGCTTATGACGGGCGATTTGATCGACGAGCTTAGCTATGTTGCGTCCGGCACCCAGTGCGACAACATGAAAGCGCTCTCCGCCGAGCGATTCGATCACGCGCAGCGTGTTGCATCCGATCGAGCCGGTGGAACCGAGAATGGAAATTCCGCGAGGTGACATACAAAGTTAAGGAGACGGCAAAGGCGCCGGCGTGTAAGGCTGCATTAATTCGATCGTTTGGCCATCGCTGTTATATGAAGCGTCAGTAACTCGCCAATTTCTATTATTGCGATAGGAAAGATCCACGCGCGCGTTGACGGTCTTGTTTTCGCCGTAGACTTTCAGGTAAAGCGTCGCGACCCCATCGCCGTTGCTGACGTTGATGTTGCCGGTGACAATCGAGCCAAAATCTTTGACTTCGCCGATGTCCTGTTTCAGTTTTTCATTGCTGCGAAGATAACTGCGCGCCGTATCCGCGGCCTCGCTGTTACCAATCGTACGAAAAACAAAAAACGTGATGCCGCCAACGAACAACGCCACGATCAGGCCAATGACCGCCACAATTCCGACGACAATCGCAATTATCTTCTTAGTACTCATTAGCGCGTGAAATAGGCCCAGGCGAAATAGTAGATGACCGGCGCATTGAACAGCAAGCTATCGATTCGATCGAGAACGCCGCCATGGCCCGGCAGGATTTGCGCCGTGTCTTTCGCTCCGGCGCTCCGCTTGAGCGCGCTCTCGGTCAAATCGCCGAGCACTCCGACGACATTCATCACCGCTGCCAAAGGCAATGCGAACCTCAGCGGCAACTCAGGGAAAAACCAATAGTGCGCCGCCGCCGCGAGCAACAAACTCGCGAGCATGCCGGCGACTGCACCTTCCCAGGTCTTGCCTGGACTGACGCTTGGCGCGAGCTTGTGACGGCCGAACGTGCGGCCGCCGTAGTATGCCGCTGAGTCCGATCCAAAAATTACCAGGAAGAAAAACGCGAGCAGATGTTTTGATAATTGAGGCGCAAATCCCACGCGCGTTGCGACCAGGTGTCCGCCGAGCAGGACCACGTACATCACACTCAGAACCGTGACGCCGACTGACGCAATCATTCGATCGAACGGCGCGCCGCGGACCATCGCCGCCGTTAGCGAGCCCGCGGTAAGCAAGAGCAGAATCAGCTGGATCATCAACAAATCGGGGAGCAGTCCGGGCCTGGTGAAGTAAAAAATCGTCAGCAGCGCGACGCCGCTCAACAATCCCGCCGCCGCATCGGCACGAATCTGTTGTTTCTTTGCGAGCAACCAGAACTCGATCAAGCCAAGCAGCATCGTCACGGCTAATAGAGCCACAAACAGCACTGCGAGTTTTGCGATCAAGATTGATGCGATCAGAACCGGCAACAAGACCACCGCAGTCACGATCCGCGCGATCGATGGTGGGATTCCGGCAAAGAGAGTCTTGGCTTTCGGTTGTGGTGGTTTGGTTTTCAATTGGTGGAGCACAGGCACCCTTGCCCGTGCATGTCAGCCGCTCGCGATCCCAACGCGTCGGGATTCTGAAACCAGCTTCAATCCGCCAAAGCGGCGACTGCGTTGTTGATAATCGACGATGGCTTGCAACAACTGCATGCGGCGGAAGTCGGGCCAGAGTGTTTCGGTCACGTAAATCTCAGCGTAAGCAATCTGCCACAAAAGAAAGTTCGAGATGCGCAGCTCGCCACTCGTCCTTACCAGCAAATCAAGCTCCGGCAAGTTCCGCGTGTACAGCTCGCGATCGATTTCCTCTTCATTCAGTTCGTCGATCGATTTGCCTTCAGCTTGCAACTTCCGCATAGCCGCGCGGCAGGCATCGACGATCTCGGCCCGTCCGCCGTAATTCAACGCGACGCTCAGAATCATTCCGGTGTTCGCAGCCGTGCGTTCAGAAGCTCTGGCAATCTCGTCGCGTACGCCGGACGCAAGTTTTTCAATTCGGCCGATGGTTTGAAATCGAATGTTTTGTCGATCAATTTCATCAAGCTCGAGCCGCAGGTACTTTCTGAGCATGCGCATCAACGCGTCGACTTCGTAACGCGGCCGCTTCCAGTTTTCTGTCGAGAACGCGTAAAGCGTCAGCGCGCCCAAACCGAGCCGCGCCCCCGTGTCGACTGCCGAGCGGACCGCCTCGACACCCGCGCGATGTCCCGCGATGCGCGGTTGCCCGCGTTGGGCCGCCCAACGACCGTTGCCGTCCATGATTATCGCGACATGTCTCGGAAGACGCTCCCAATCGATTGCGGCGAGCAACTTTTGATCGCGCGACCCAGGTTCAATTACGTCGGCAAAGTCTTTGAGCATAAACGCGTTCGGAAGTCAGACGCATCTTAATCGCGCGAGTGTCTCAGCGCAAATTAGGCGCTCAATATTGCACGCTCATCAGCGTCAAACCGTGGGCCGGAGCCGTGGCGCCCGCCAAATCGCGATCGCCGGTATCGAGCGCGCGGGCCACCGTGGCTGCATCGATTTCGCCCCGGCCAACAGCCAGAAGAGTGCCGACGATCGATCGAACCATGTAGCGCAAAAATCCGTTAGCGGAAATCGTGAACTCGACGAGATCGCAAAGGCCGCGACCGTCCCAACCGTGAGTGATTTCCAATTGCGTCACATTGCGAACCCGCGAGTCAACATCGGACTGGGCTGCAGAGAACGCGATCCAATCATGTTCACCGAGAAGCAATCGAGCACATTCGTTCATCTTCTCAAAATCGAGGAGTCGCGCCTCCTGGTACGCGTAGCGAGCCCAAAACGGCGAGATCACACGGCCATGCACAACACGATAGCGGTAAGTCTTCGACACGGCCGAATACCGCGCGTGAAAGTCGTCGGGCACGACGTCGACGAATAGGACGCGAAGATCGCTTTCGAGATTTCCGTTGATAGCGTTGCGCAACTTCTGCGGCGTCATCCCTCGCTGAAGCTGCACATTTGCGACCTGGCCTTCCGCGTGCACGCCTGAATCCGTGCGCCCCGATCCATGCACTGTGACTTCGGCGCCTTCGAGCAACGAAAGCACTCGCGTCAATTCGCCTTGCACAGTGCGAAGTTCGTCCTGAATTTGCCAGCCGTGGAAATCAGTGCCGTCGTATTGAAGAGTAAGTTTGAAGTTCACATTAGCACAGGCGGCTTTGCCGCCCGATGTGCGGTAAGGCTTAGCCTTACCGGGAGCCAGCCATCTCTTCCTCGATGTTTCGAGGCTCCGCCTCGAAACATCGAGGATAGTCTTTCGGAAAGGGCCTTATCGGAAAGGCAAAGCCTTTCCGCACATCAAACGGCGAAGCCGAAGGATTCTGTCTAAGTCTTGGTTATGCCCGCCCGGCTTCCCGGTTTTACAAGAGGTTCGCCGCTCTTACACGCGTCGCAATCTTCAGGTGAAACCGCCGCAACCTTGAGCGTCGCCAGCGAAATTCGCGGCACTCCGACGTCGGCGTTACCTCCAGATCGATCAATGATCGAAGCTGCTCCGACCACTTTCGCCCCGGCCGCTTGCAGAGCTTGAATCGTGTCACGCGTCGATCCGCCCGTCGTGATCACGTCTTCGACGACCAGGGTTCGTTCGCCGTCTCGGACCGTGAAACCTCGGCGCAAAACCATGCTTCCCTGCTCGCGTTCAGTCCAGATGAAGCGCGCGCCGAGTTGCCGCGCGACCTCGTATCCGATCACGATCCCTCCGATCGCCGGCGAAGCAACCGTCTCAATTTTCTGATCTTGAAAGTGTGCGGCAATCGCTGCGCCGAATTCGATCGCGTCCGTGGTCTGCTGAAGCGCGATCGCGCATTGCAGATAGACGCTGCTGTGCAGGCCGCTCGAAAGAACGAAATGTCCTTCGAGCAGCGCGCCACGGTCTTTGAATTTCCTGATAACTTCTTCGTCGCGCATTTCTAGCCTTCGGACTTTCGCAAACTGTCGCGGAGCGTTTACAATCGATTCATGTCACGGCCGTGCAATTTGATCTCTGATTCACCGCTCGTACAAGAAACCTTCGATCTGCTAAGCGAGTGCGGAGGCCGCGCCACTTTCACGCAAATCGCAGATTCAATTTTTCATCTTACAAACGCTACTGAGGAATTAACTGTCGCGCTGATTGCGGACCTTATTCAAAACGACCCGCGCTTCAGTATCGAAGGAAACTATCTGGCAATCAAGCCCGAAGAGATCGAAACTCAGCCGCTGAACGAAATCGATTTCGTGGTCGTCGATGTCGAGGCCGTTTCCGGCCGATCGATTCCCACGCGGGTCATCGAAATCGGCGCGTGTCGTGTTCGCGGCGGCGAGATCTCCGATGAATTCGAGGTCCTGCTTAATCCCGATTTGCCAGTGCCGCGATTCATTTCGGCGCTGACTGGAATCAATGATGAAATGCTAAGCACGGCGCCACGTTTCGCTGACATTGCGGAACGATGGCTTGAGTTTTTGGGCGATTCAATAATCGTCGCGCACAATTCGAGTTTCGATCTGACGCTGCTGAATCAGGAAATTGCGCGCGTGTTTCCCGGTTGCCGCATGCGAAATGGCGACGTGTGTACTGTAAAACTCGCGCGGCGAATGGCGCCTTACCTTGATAACCATCATCTTGACGCGCTGGCCGACCACTTTGGATTCGAAATCACGCAGCGACATCGGGCGGCCGGCGATGCGCGCGCGACCGCGCACATCCTGCTGCGCTTACTCGACGAGTTGGAAATCCACGGAGTGCGAACGCTGGCGGGGGCGCGCAAGTTTCAATTGCGCAAGCAAGGTCGCGCGGCAATGCAATTAGCTCTCGACGCCTGACACCGCCTCCGGTGGACTGCTGCGCCGAAACAAATTCTTCGCGATAAAGAAAACGACAATTAGCACCGCTAACCCGATGCCAATCGCTGGATAGTAGTGCGCCAGAATTTCCTTCGCGTGTTCGCCGTAACGCGCGGCCAGGTAGCCTTCGAGCAAATATCGAAACGTGCGGCCAACCGCGATCGCGATCGTAAACCGGAGCAGGTTCAGTCGAAACACTCCCGCTGATATTACGAACAGCTTGAACGGAAACGGCGGCGGCAAAACCGAAGCGACGAGGACCGAAAGAACATCGTAACGATCGATGAGATCCTTAACTCGCTTCTGTTTCTTCTCGGAAAATTTGTTCAGCGCACGATGGCCCGCTTTTTCAGAGATCTTGTAGAGGCCGACGCAACCGGCAGTCGATCCGATCATTGCGGCGGCGACATAGATCAACACCCAGGACGGCCGGGAGGCCGCGAGCAACAACAGCATCGCATCGACGCCCCCAGGAATCGGCACCAGCACTGAATCGAGAAACGCGATCGCCAACAATCCGAACGGCCCAAACGAAAGCAACCAATGCGACAGTTTTCCCAGGCCGCCGGTAATTTTGTGAATCAGACTTTTCAATTGATTTTGAGTGAACCTTTCGGCTTATTCATTTCGTGGATTTCACTGCTGCCCTGCCCCGGCTCGAGAGAAGATAAACCGCGAGCGCAATCAGGCAAAGTCCGCCAACGATCGTGACAATCATCAAGCCGTTGTCTCTGAGAAACCTAAGAACACGCTCGCCATAATAAACTGCCAGGATTCCTTCGGTGTAATATCTGACGGATCGCGCGATCAGAATCGTCAGCAGAAAGCGCCGTCGCGGAAATTGCAACGCGCCCGCGGTCGCGACAAATATCTTGAAGGGCATCGGCGGCGGCAACAACGCCGGCACGGCCAACGCCAGAATTCCAAAGCGAGCATAGACGCGTTCAACTCGCTGCACATGTTCGAGCTTGAATTTCCGATGCAGCACAGCCACGCCGCCGCGCTTTAGGATCGTGTAAAGCAGCAAACACCCCAGCACCGAACCGGTCGATGCGAACAACGGGAAGAAGACCACCGCGCGCGGATGCGCGAAACATCGCGCTATTACCAAATAATCGTTGATCTCAGGCAGCGAGAGCAGCGACGAATCGAGCGCGCCGATCAAAATCATCGCCGGTCCCGCGACGTAGATCGGAACGTGAACTATGAATCGGCCCAGTCGTCGGGCGAGGACTTGCAGCCAGTCAAACATGCAAACAGTGATTAGTGATAGGTGAAAGGTGATAAGACACGATTTCGCGCACTTCTATTCTTATCACCCAACACTTATCACCTATTACTAGTATTATTTCGCCGGCTTGAAGATCGAAGGTGTGTCGTACGTGACGCCAATCGTTACTCCCGAGCGCGGACTATTCTTCGACAGACCCTTTATGCCCGCAAGATCAAATCGCAGACCGGAGGCGCGAATCTGCATTCCCAACCGCGCTTCGCTTTGCGATTCAGTTCCCAGCGGTCCGGTCCCCGGTCGCGTGTTCGCTCGTCCGTTAACTTCGCCGGCCAGGCTGAATTGTTTGTCGAGTCGCACGATACCCGCGAATCCATACGTGATCACGTCGTTCTGTGAGAAGGTCTGATTAGGCACCGCGAGTATTCCGATTCCGACATTTCCAAACGTGTTCACGCGAGCGTTCTGCCCAAACTTCTTGCCAAACAGGATTTGGCCGTAAGCATTCGTCTGATTTAAACCAATGCCGCTCGCCTGATTCGAATTCGGCAGCTGCACGCCGAAACGAAATCCGAGCGAAGGCAGATGCGCCGTTTCACTGCGCAGCTTAATCTTGGTCCATAGAGTGAAGTCGCCGGTGTCGTGCGAACTGTTCGCGCCGGCGGCAAGGTTCAAAGGGATCGTACTCACACCGCGTGAATTAATGCTGAGAAAATTCTGCGCGACCCCTTCGACCTGCACTTCAACGTTGGGCGCCAATCCGATACTAATGCCAAGGACACCCACGCGCGTCAGATCGCCATTCAAAGCCGACACGGGAAAGCGCGCTTTCTGCATAAAGTCGACGCCCGCTTCGATCCGCAAAGATCCCGGCGGAATGATATCGACGTCTTCCGTAATCAGGGGTCGCTGCTGCGCTTGCGCGATACTGAAACTTAGGAGCGCAAGAATAGCTGCAGCACCTCCGGGAATCAGCGATTTGAGGAAACGAATCATTTGATAGTCGAATTCGAACGCGATTGTAGTTCGTCGCAGCGCATTGCGTCAACGCATTTGATCTCGGGTGGTATTGGTGCAGTTTGGCTTTGCGAGTCCGGGCGCCTTCGCGTCTTTGCGTGAAATAACTCTTCCACGCAACAACCGTTCACGCAGAGGCGCAAAGCCACAGAGAAACCGCAAAGTAAGACCCTACACATCGTCACGCGGCTCATGATTTTATCGGTCGCCGGTTGTGATACCATGCGTCGCCATCACGACCAGGGTCAACCAAATCAAATGAGACAACTCACGATCATCATCAGCGCCGGTCTGCTTCTTCTTGCTACAACCTTTGTATTTCGAGCGCCTTCGGCACAGCAACCAACAAACAAGTTCCCGCTCAGTGGCCTGCACAACGAGGTCATCGTGAGACGGGACGAGCGCGGAATTCCTTATATCGAAGCGAAGAACGATGACGATCTCTATTTCGCGCAAGGCTATGTCACGGCGAGCGATCGCATGTTTCAAATGGACCTGCTGCGACGCAATGTGCGCGGCGAGTTGGCGGAGATTCTCGGCGCCAGCGCGCTGAATGAAGACAAGCGTCATCGGATGTTTGGCATGGCCAAAGTCGTTGATGAAGCTGCCCAACATTTACCGCCGAACCTGGGTCAAGCGATGAACGCGTATGCGCAGGGCGTGAACGCCTACATCGATTCGCTGACCGATCAGACCCTGCCGCCCGAGTTTCGCATCCTGCAATACAAGCCGCGCCACTGGACGCCCGCGGATTCGCTCGCGGTTGGCAAACTGCTCGCGGAATATCTCTCGAACAGTTGGCAGCTCGACATTATGCGTGCGTCACTGGCGTCACTGCCGAAGGAAAAGCGCGACGCTTTGCTGCCGGAACGATCGGCGCTTGATGTCCTGGTGGTCGGCGAGGACCGCGCGCCTGCGCAGAAAGCGAAGACGCTACCCGCATCTTCATCTCCCGTCACAATCGTCGACGAAGCGATCCTTTCTGAACTCGCCTCACAAATCGATAGTCAACAGAGAGCGTCCGAGTTGCTCGGTCTTTCCAATCCTGAAGTGGAAACCCTGCGGGCGAGTAACAACTGGGTCGTCTCAGGCAAGCGCACGACAACCGGCAAGCCGCTGCTCGCAAACGATCCGCACATACCGGCGGCGGCGCCGGGTATTTGGTATCAGACGGAATTGATCGCGCCGGGAATGCACGTCGCCGGTGTTACCTTTCCCGGCGCGCCGGGCATCGTGCTGGGACACAACGATCGAATCGCGTGGGGCGCAACCAATCTTGGTCCCGACGTGCAGGACGTCTACGCCGAGAAATTTGATAAAGACAATCCCACGCGGTACATGACGCCTTCAGGCTGGCGCGAGGCTGAAGTTCGTCACGAACAAATCAAAGTCCGAAAAGGCTTCGCCGATCCTTCGACCGAGACTCAGACTCTCGATGTGGTCGTAACGCGTCATGGGCCGATCGTTTTGGAAAAGGACTCGACTCGCTACGCCTTGCGCTGGCCGGCGCTCGATCCGACCACGCTGGAATCAGCCGGCCTATTCGAAGCGAATCGTGCGAGCAACTGGAAAGAATTCATGGAAGCGCTCAGTCATTACAGCGGGCCAACGGAGAGTTTTGTTTATGCCGATATCGACGGTCACATCGGGTACTACGGCGCGGGCCTCGTTCCAATCCGCAAAAGCGGCGATGGCAGCGTGCCGTATGACGGCTCGACTGATGATGGCGAATGGGCCGGTTTCATCCCGTTCGACAAATTGCCGCACGTCATCGATCCGCCGTCGGGAATGATCGTCACCGCGAATCAACGCGTCGTTGGCGACAGCTATTCTTATTTCCTTAGTCACAACTGGGACGCGCCATATCGCGCACGGCGGATTTACGATCTGCTTTCGGCGAAGCCAAAACTTTCAGTTGATGACCTCCGTCGAATCCAGGGAGACGTTTATTCGATTGGAAATGTGACGTTTGCGCGCGCAGCAGCGAAGACACTGAAAGCCGTGTCGGTACCCGGAGCGGTAGCGACGGGATCAAGCGGAGTTCCCGATGAAAACCTCAAGCGACTTGTGGCCGATTTCGAATCCTGGGACGGACTGCTCGTCGCCGACTCGCACGTGGCCGTGATCGTCTCGCAGATGCGCAACGCATTTCGCCAACGGATCTTCAATGCTGCGCTCGGGCCTGACTTAGCGAAGACTTATTCATGGTCACAGTCTGACGTGTTGATTGATCGCATCGTCACCGAGCAGCCGCCGGAGTGGCTGCCAAAAGAATTCAAAACGTACGCAGAGTTGTTCCGCGCTTCTTACGAAGATGCGCGCCAGGCGTTAACCAAGGCGGCGGGCGCCGACGAATCGCAATGGACCTGGGGCAAGCTCGTTACGGCGCGATTCAATCACATCCTCGCCTCCGCCCCTTTCATCGGCGCGCAATTCGCGATCGCGCCGTTTCCGCAAAACGGCACCGGCGGGCCGGGCGCGACGGTGAATGTCGGCTCAGCAGTCTCGATGCGTTTGATCGCTGACACGAGCGATTGGGACAAGACGCTGAACGGAATTCCGCTCGGTGAATCGGGGTGGCCGGCGAATCCGCACTGGAAGGATCAGTTGGATGACTGGCGCAACGTGACGCCGCGCGCGTTGCCGTTCAGCAAGACAGCGATTAGCGGGGCCACGAAAGAAATCCTCTCGTTAATGCCTAAAGAAAATTGATCCACAGATTACGCAGATTACACAGATAGGAATCGGCCGCAAGAAGGCACAAGATGCACAAAATGAGATCGCTCAGAAGCAAATGTTGCCCTTGAGCTGATCGTCGACCAGGGATTTTCTTTTGAGCCCTTTGTGCTTTCTCGTGGCTAAATTCTTTTTCTGTATCTCTGTAATCTGTTGTAATCTGTGGATACTCTTCGAACTTTCATCGCCATCGAAATTCCTGCGAACGTTCGCGCGTCCATTGCGGACCACATCAATCGTCTTCGTCGCGAGTGTCCTGATGTGGGAGCAAGCTGGACTCGCGAAGACAACCTGCACCTGACGCTGAAGTTCCTCGGCGAGGTTGCCATCACGCGCGTACCAGCACTCTCGGACGCAGCCGCCAAAGCGGCGCGTTCCATTGAACCGTTCTCGTTATTAATTAGCGGATGCGGATCGTTTCCCTCTCACGGAAAACCGAAAGTGCTATGGGTCGGCGTCTCATCAGAAACGCCTGCGGACCGTGGTCCCCAAGCAGCCAGCCCGCTTGGGGCGGATGCGGGCGGCTTCGAGCCCGAAGGTCGGACTTCAACTCTGGAACAACTCCACACCGCCATCGAAGACGAATGCACAGATGCAGACTTCGAGCGCGACTCGCGCGCGTTTCACCCGCACTTAACTATTGCCCGCGTGCGCAAACCAAAGGGCATTGGCCGCCTCGTCGAAACTCACCGGACTCTGAACTTCCCTTCTCATGATTTTGTTGTCGGAGAGATCGTTGTGTTCAAAAGTGAACTCCTCCGTCAGGGTTCGAAGCACACGGCTCTATCTCGTCACCAACTGGGGACAAAATGAAAACCGGCCGTTATTGCAGCCGTAGGGCTTCGAGAAAATAAATGGTCGGATAAAGAGGGATTTGAACTTCTACCTCACGGTCCCGAATACGTAAATTGCGCCACCAAGTTATTGACTTTGCATCGAGTCACGATCAAAATCCGGAAGACCGTCCGCGAACGGAGGGAAACATAGATGCTGGCGTATTACATTCTCTTACCAATTGGCCTGTTGCTCCTTGCGATATCGATTGGAGTCGGCGCTTACCAACACTGGTTTATCAGACACGGCGTGCTGACCGAGGGGACCGTCATAGGCAATGTTAAGAAAAGCTCAAATGGAAGGTACTCGCCGAAGATTCAAATTCGCACGAATGAGGGCAAAGAGATTATCTTCGTACCGGCTATTTCATCGACTCCGCCAATGTACAATGAGGGCGATAAGGTACCAGTCGTTTACCAGTGGGAAGACGCTCGCATTTTCTCGTTCGGGTTTCGCTTCGGTCTAGCTTGGGCATTCTTGTGTGTAGGCGTGGCGATGGTCGTGATAGCGTTGGGATTTAAGTACGGCGACTGGATGATGCACTCATTCTACGGCGTGTCGAAGATTACGCCGTAGACCGTCACCATTGAAGAAATTTTTCGGGGCGAGTGTCCCACGAGCCCGTCTGCCACAATCTCGGCCACAATCCTTGCCACAAATGACGAACGGCCACCGCTGCCGATGGCCGTAAGTGCTTGAAAATAAATGGTCGGGGCGAGAGGATTCGAACCTCCGACCTCTCGGTCCCGAACCGAGCGCTCTACCAGGCTGAGCCACGCCCCGAATCAACGGATGGGATGATAGCACGAGTGACCGAGCATAGATCAAAGAGCTAAGCGACAAGAGGTACGAAATGAAAGCTAATACATAGCGCTCCCCGCACTTAGCTTTTAGCTCTTAGCTTTTACCTCTTTGCCCGTGTCGTACGTGTCGCCAGACCCACCAGGTCACAGCAAGCACAATCAAAATTCCGATGACGAAATCGAATCGATGAAAAAGAGTTTTCAGGCGGGGGTCTTTATCCCACTTTTCACCGAGTTTCTGTCCAACGTAAGCCAGGCCAAGACACCACGGCAATGAACCAGCGAAGGTGTAGATGACGAACTTCTTCAAGTTCATTCGCGCCACGCCAGCAGGAAAGGCTATGAACGTGCGAATCGCCGGGAGCAAACGGCTGACGAAGACTATCGCTTCACCAAAGCGATCGAACCAGCGATCGGCTAAATCCAAATCACGATGTGAGATGAGAATGTACTTGCCGTACTTCTCGATCAGCGGGCGGCCGCCATACATCCCGATCCAGTACGCGACCAATGAACCGACGACGCAGCCGAACGCGCCGGCAATGCTGACCAACCAAATGTTGAAGCGGCCGGTATAAACGAGATAACCCGAGAACGGCATGATGATTTCCGAAGGCAACGGAATGCATGCCGACTCGATCGCCATTAGCAGCACGATCCCCGCATAACCGAGCGTCGAGATCGTCGCGACGACGAACGCGGAAAGGATTTCCAGGAGTCGAGCGATCATTTAGTTATTGGATCATTGGTTCATTGAGTCATTGGATCATTGAATAAATCAATCAATGGACCAATGAATAAATGATGCAATTACTTTTTCTCCCATCCGTGTTGTCCGATTAGCGGAACGAACTGACAGGAACCGTGCTCTTCGATCTTAGGTTTGGTTTCAGTTTTGACCACGCGGACCAGCTTCTGTGATTCTCGCGTCGCGCCAATTGGAATCACGAGACGGCCGTCCACTTTCAACTGGGCCACAAGAGGATCTGGAATGCGAGGACCGCCCGCGGCAACAAGGATCGCGTCGTATGGCCCATGCGCACTCCAGCCCAACGTACCGTCGAATGCCTTCACCGTTGCGTTGTAGATTCCCAGCGCGCGAATTCGATCGTGGGCTTCGCGCGCCAGCTCGCCGATGCGCTCGATGGCGTAAACTTGCGAGGCCAATTGGGCCAGGATTGCGGTTTGATATCCGGAGCCGGCGCCAATTTCAAGCACCCGCATTTGCTTGTTCAGCTCTAGTAACTCAGTCATCCGCGCGACTATGAACGGCTGAGAGATGGTCTGATTAAAATTGATCGGCAACGCATTATCGTCATAAGCCCGGCCGCGCAGCGCTTCGGTCACGAAGAAATGCCGCGGCACGGTCCGCATCGCTTCCAATACTTTCGGATCGCGTATGCCATAGTGATCGCGCAGGCGCTCGACCATGCGTTCACGGGGAATACGATATTCGGCTTGCAGTGTTGTCTGGCGTGAAGGTGTGGGACTCAACGTTTTGTTTACGAATGAACGAGTTCCGCAGTCGTCAGATGATTCCAGGAACCAATTTCCGGTAACGCACCGTGATCGGTCATGTCGCTCTTCAAAGGCGTGACTGAAATGTATCCGTCTTCGATCGCGCGATAATCAGTGCCGTCTTCGGCGTTCGATCTGAAGTATTGTTCGCCGATCCAGAAGTAAGGCTTGCCACGTGGGTCGATGTGTTCAGTGATCACCGGGCGCGCGTTTTTAATACCCTGGCGAGTAACCTTGACGCCCTTTATCTCGCCCGGCGGGACATTCACATTAAGAAGCGTTCCGTCCGGCAGTCCCTCGGCCAAAATTTTTTTAACGGCGACTTGAGCGAATCGCGCGGCTTCAGCGAAATCGAAGTGGTCGCGCGCAACCAGGCTTATTGCGATGCCCGGCACGCCGAGGATCGTCGCCTCCAAGGCGCCCGCGACCGTTCCGGAGTAAGTCGCATCGTCACCAAGATTCCCGCCATGATTTATTCCGGATACGCACAGGTGCGGCAATTCTTCTTCGTTAAGAATCCTGTGAAGTGCGAGTGTGACGCAATCGGTTGGCGTGCCGTCCACGGTCCAGTGGCGATCGTCGATCTGCCGAATTCGCAGTGGGCGCGAGAGTGTAAGGCTGTGCGAGGCGCCGCTCATCTCGGCAGCTGGCGCGACCACGTACACGTCTGCAAGCTCGCTCAGAGTCTCCTCGAGGATTTGCAATCCCTGCGAGTGAATGCCGTCATCGTTTGTGACTAGAATCCGAGTCATCGCCGATCAAGAAACGCAGGCGGTGCATTGCACACGTGCGCTCGCCATTTGGAACTTTCTGGCCGAATCTCACTTTGAGTTGTGAACAACTGTGAGTCTCGTGTAGAAGCGCACCTAAGACTTAGCAGCGACGGGACGCGGCCGCGGACGGCCTTTCTTCTTATTTCGTTTGCGGGCCAAAGCTGATTTCAGCTTGGCTTTTTGACCCGGGGGCATAAAGAAAGCGTGCTTCTTCGCGTCTTTGATGATCTCTTCAGTCATCACCTTTCGCTTGAACCGGCGTAGAGCGCTTTCGATTGATTCACCGGGATTAACGTTAACTACTGCCATCTATCTCTCCAATCAAATTTGTTCTAACTCAGTCTTGAACGAATTTCTATTAAACACGCGCGTTCGCGTTGTGGTCAAGCACGCAGAACAAACCCCGCGAACAGTTCGAAACCGTGCGCGGGGTTTGCTTGATTATGGTCGACTCTAAACGGAAGCAACCGCAGCTTCCTTCTTGCGACTCAGACCCTTGATTTGAACCGGCTTGTCGCCGTTGTCGGTTGTGATTGCTTGTTGCTTTAGGACCATCTCATTGTAGAGCTTCCGCATCATGACCATCTCTTCGTGCGCCGTCTTTGGTCCCTTCATCTCGGGTTTGTTCGGCCGCGCGAGATCGACTTCGTTAAGTTTCAAGTTGTGCGTCGGGTCAGACATGGGTACGTTCTTGCCGCCCGCAAAAATCTCATGACGGCCGTGGTCCTCATACCATTTCGCAACGGTCGCATTCTGATGCATGTGTTCGATGATATTCCGCCAGCCGATGCCCGTGTTGTAAGCACAGAAGCTGATCTCGCCTTCCTGCGTTCCGTAAGGAATGATGCACATTTCGGTGCGGCGGAAATCATAGTTGAAAAGATCCTGGAACCACATGCCTGCGATGAAAAGAAAGTTCCAGCGATCAGAGCGACGCCTCTCGATGTCATCTTTGCTGCGATCGCCGCTGACCTTTCCGTAATCCTTTCCGGTCAAGCCGAAAGATTTGTCGAACTTCTTGAACAGTTCGTACAGATTGAACTCCGAAGGCGCGTTCTGCGGATTGTAATGTTTGAGCAGGGCTAGTCCCATCATCAGGTTCGACATCCATTTGCCGCGTGCCGCATCCGTGATCTTGCGCATGTCTGTGACCAACCCAGGAATGTTGAGGAAGGCCGGGACCGGACTCATTTCCTTTGTTTCCTTGTCAATCATGACCGCCGTGCCGACGCCGCAATTCGGATGGCAGCCGCAAGAAACCTGGCCCCACTCAGCATTCGGTCCATGCACCAAATCAGCAAAGTCTGCAAAAGCTCCCATTAGCGACAGCGGGAACCAGTCGCGAGTTGGCTCAGTAATGCCGACTTGGTTTTTAACGTCATGCGCCAAGTGCGATAGCGTGTAGCGCTGTTGGAGACGGCGCTCAGCCGTAATGGCCTCGTCTCGACCTGTGAACGAAACCGGCTGGAATGATAAGAAGGCGATTTTCTTGGGGTTGTCGAGAGCAAATCGAATGATCGATCCAACCTGATCATTGTTGATGCCGTTCACCAATGTCGTCACCAGCACGATCTCAACGCCCGCTTCGTGCAGATTGTTGATTGCTCGAAGCTTCACATCGAACAAATTGCCCACTTGGCGGTGACTGTTTGCATCGTTACCAATGCCATCGAACTGGAAGTAAACGTAACGCAAACCCGCTTCGGCGGCTTCGCGACAGAATTCTTTGCTCTTCGCGAATTCAATTCCATTGGTCGCTGCTTGAACTGAGTTGTACCCGACCTTGCGCGAATAACGAATTGCTTCAATGAAGTGCGGCGAGATCGTCGGTTCGCCACCTGAGAATTGCACGGACATCTGACGACGCGGCTTAATAGAAATCGCGTTATCGAGAATCTCTTTGATCTCTTCCATGCTGAGTTCATGTACGAAACCTACCTGATTCGCATCCATAAAGCACGGATCGCACATCATGTTGCAGCGATTCGTGAGATCGACCGTCAACACAGCGCCGCGTCCATACTTGATTGTGCTCGAGCCATGATTGTGAAGCTGCTCGTCATTGTGAGCTGGAATGTCGCGGCCAGGAAACATCTTTTCGATGTGCGTTAGGAATTTCGAGTCTATGGCCATCATGTCTTCAAAATGCCCATGGACTGGACAATCCTTCACCATCCAGATTTCGCCGTTGCGCTCAATAATCTGCGCCTTGATTTCGCCAACCTTCTCATTGATCAGCATAGAAACGTCCTGCTTGCCATTGAGGATCGATTCACGGGCTTCGATAACGCAGTTGGGGCACAACGAATCGGTAACGCGGGGCCAACCCAGGGTTGGCTTCGACTTCTGCCACGATTTCAATAATGGCTTATCAGACCACTTAGGCGTAAACGACGGATTTGGTTTGTACTTATTAAAGGCTTGGATCGAATTGAACACGGCGCCGGCAACGGCTGCAAGTCCGCGTTCAGCGTGTTTAATAGGCTTCATTCTTCATTGCTCCCGACGAGGGTGTCTACAATACCGCATAAAGCCTCGCAACCTCTATGCCCATTGTCGACAACCGACTTTATTGACAATTCTGCGATCATCCGGCGACGCCGCGTGTCATCCTGCATCGCAAGCAACTCTGCGAGTCACATCGCGCCTACCGAGAACCATACCTTCGTCCTCATGGTACGGGCTTGAGCGATAGAATAACGCGTTAATCCTTTTGGTTCGCCGCTCGTACGCCAAATTAAGCGCTTAATCGCTGTTACTTGATGTAAATGTTGAGGTTAGCGTGTTAAATTGTTGTAAAGAAATGCTATTGCCCACGAGATTCTCGAAATGCTACATTCCGTTCGAACTTGCGGTAAGTTATTCCACAGCAAGGGATTGACCGCGATCGCCCCGGTATCTTGTGGTCACGTTTTCAAGATGCCAACCATCTTGTGGTTTTGGTAGGTTAAACTTTGATCTTCATCAACTGAACTTGGAGCGATAATGACAGCCAGACCCCTAACCCCTCGGCGGCCACGACACATTCGATCTCGAGTCGCTTGCAGACGCAAACTCGCTTCTTTACGAGTTTACTTACAACGAAAGCGGCTACGCGCAATGCGCGGTGTGGAAGCGGTCTTGTTGACTCAGTAAGAGAATGCAGCTGACCTATTGGTCGCGGCATAATCAGTAAGTGAAAGACACGGAGGTGCCTCTTTGCATAACGTTAGTACTATTGGCTGGCTCACGAATCGAGCCCTGACACATGGTGCGACAGCGCAAACTGTTTCCGCCACATCGACGACCACGGACGCACTCGGAAGCGCTCTGCGATGGGCTAACTTAATCCCCTCATGGGTGGTTTTGGTAATGATCATACTTGCAGCCAGCGGCGTTTGCTGCACCGTCATATTTAGATCGCAAGCGGAATTCAAAACGTCATCGTCACAATATCAAGGCATGACTTCCGAGATCGATTCAATGCGACAAGCCAACCAGTCGTTGCAGGTAGAAATCAATCGGCTCACAACCGATTCGCACGCAATCGAGTTAGCAGCACGACAGCGATTGGGAATGGTGCGGCCTAACGACGTGGTTGTACCAATCGAATCGATTTCCAGTTCGACCAGTTTGGGAACGTTGTCCTTTGTCCGCTAATTGCACCCGCTTTACCCTGCTGACTTGTCCACGCTCTTTGGGTCCTTCCGGAAACGCGCGGCTGTTGATTTTTCGCAGCCGCGCCCTTCTCTTTGAGATCACGATGGCCCGACTGACTCAAATTGACACCGCTTGTTGGCATCAACTAATATCCAGATTCTATTACTCCTCCGCCTGAGAGAAAATCGCGGCAATGCAAGAACTTAATGAGGCTTCTTCTGAACAGATACAACGCGACCGTTGGGAAGAAGAGAAGTTGCGTCCTGCGCTAAACCGACAGCCAGAAAGAAAGTCCTCCTTCCAAACGGTTTCGCTCGATCAGATCAACCGACTTTACGATCGGACAGATGTTGCCGACGTCGACTTTAGTAATGATCTGTCGTTCCCTGGCGAGTTTCCGTACACGCGAGGGATCCACGCCACTGGCTACCGCGGTAAGCTTTGGACGATGCGACAGTTTGCCGGCTTCGGAACTCCGGAAGAGACGAATGCGCGATTTAAGTACTTGCTGAAAGAGGGCCAGACGGGCCTTTCGGTCGCCTATGACTTACCCGCGCTGATGGGATACGACGCTGATTCACCGCTTTCAGAAGGCGAAGTTGGCAAGTGTGGAGTTGCGGTTTCTTCTTTGGCCGACATGGAAGCATTGTTCGATGGAATCCCACTCGAGAATGTCACAGTTTCGCAGACGATAAATGCGCCGGCCTCTGTCTTTCTCGCGATGTATCTCGTCGTGGCAGAGAAGCAAGGAGCGGATTGGAGCAGGATTTCGGGCACGCTCCAAAACGACATTCTCAAAGAGTACATTGCGCAGAAAGAGTGGATTTATCCGATTCGCTCCGCGATGAAACTCGTCATCGACACTTTGGAGTTCTGCACGCAACACGTTCCGAAGTACAACCCGATTTCAGTTAGCGGGTATCACATTCGCGAAGCTGGTGCGACAGCATTGCAGGAACTCGCATTTACCTTGCGCGACGGAATCGAATACGTCGAATGGGGTGTCCGGGCGGGCCTCGACATCGAGCAGTTCGTGCCGCGCATCTCTTTCTTTTTTAATGCCCACAACGATTTCTTCGAAGAGGTTGCAAAGTACCGCGCCGCGCGCCGCATCTGGGCTCGAGTGATGCGCGATCGATTTGGCGCCGCGAATGAACGCACCATGCAATTGCGCTTTCACACGCAGACGGCTGGCGTTTCATTGACGGTGCAGCAACCGCTCAACAACATCGTCCGAGTTGCGATTCAAGCTCTCGCGGGCGTGATGGGCGGCACGCAGTCGCTGCACACCGACGCTTACGATGAAGCACTCGCACTACCAACTGATAAGGCGGCGCTCATTGCGCTGCGAACTCAGCAGATAATTGCGGAAGAGACGGGCGTCGCCAACACGGCCGATCCCCTCGGCGGCTCGTATTTTGTCGAAGCGCTGACGAACAAAATGGAGAAAGGCGCGCTGGATTACTTTGATAGGATCGACGCGATGGGTGGAATGGTTGATGCAGTGGAGAAGGGATTTCCGCAGCGCGAGATTCAGGACTCAGCCTATCAATATCAGAAAGCTCTCGAACGCGGCGACCAAACGATTGTTGGCGTTAACAAATACGCGATGCAGGACGAACCTCAGCAGGTTCCGACTCTCGTGATCGACGAATCCGTCCGAAGCCAACAGGTCGAAAGGCTAGAGCGCACACGTGCGACACGCGACAAAGGTGCAGTCGAGCGGACGCTGGATGCAGTCAAGAGAGCTGCCGAACGCGGCGAGAATACGATGCCGGCAACGATCGAAGCAGTTCGGGAGTACGCCACGCTCGGTGAGATTTGTTCGGCGCTGCGAGATGTCTACGGCATCTACGAAGAACCCGCCATTTAGCCAATTCATGGTTCAACCAAACAAGAGAATCAGAGTACTCGTCGCCAAGCCCGGCCTTGACGGTCACGATCGCGGAGCGAAAGTAATCGCTCGCGCGCTGCGCGATGCCGGCATGGAGGTTATCTACACCGGTTTGCGTCAAACGCCCGAGATGATCGCCGCGGCAGCGTTGCAAGAAGACGTAGATGCGGTGGGTGTTTCAATTCTCAGTGGGGCGCACAATACTCTGTGCCCGCGCATTGTTTCCCTGCTGCGCGAACAAGGAATGACCGACACATTGGTTGTGCTGGGCGGAATCGTACCGCAGGAAGATATTCCGAAGCTCAAGGAACAGGGAGTCGCCGAGATTTTCCTTCCCGGCACTTCGACTCAGGACATTGCCGAGTTCATCAGAAAGAACGTCAAGCCGCGCGACTAGTTCCTACCTGTCTTACAATAAGGCTGATCGTCCGCGCTTTCACATTCCTAAAATCTGAATTCAGTGTCCAAAAATCTGGATTTCCTGCCGAACGGCATGCCGACTCCACACCTAATCCGGCTCTTTTCTGATGCTGACTCGCGGGCATGAGAGTTGCGCTCAGGCCTGCCGTTAAGGCAGCGTGCAATCCAACTCGAAACGGTTCGTCCTACAACTCACTTTGGAGGGAACATGAAAACAAACTACCGCACGTCAGGTTTTTCGTTGGTTCTCGTCGCTTTCTTTCTAATCACGCTGAGCGCCCTTTCCGCGGCAGCTCAAACGTCTAACACCGGCACATTAACCGGTGTAGTGAAAGACGAGAAGGGCGGCGTCATTCGTGGTGCAAGTGTAACCGTTACTAACGTCGGCACTAACGCTTCGCGTACTGCCGTCACGACTGACGACGGCGCCTACGAGATCAGTCCACTACCGCCGGGAACCTATCGCATGGAAATTCAAGCGCAGGGTTTCGCCAACTTTATCCAGGAGCAGGTTAGCGTGAACGTGCTTTCGCGCACCACTGCCGACGCTGAACTCAAGCCCGCCGGCACAGTCGCCAACGTCACTGTCACGTCTGAGAACACTGCGCTGGTAGAAACTACCAAAACCGAGGTGAGCGGGGTCATTGATCAGCGCGAGATGGAAAACCTTCCGGTTAACGGCCGCTCTTTCGCTTCACTCGCGGTCCTGATTCCGGGTGCAACCCTGGCACCGTCCTTCGATCCGACCAAAGCGCGCGTGGGCACATTTTCGATCGGTGGTTCCACTGGCCGAAACTTGAATATCACCATAGACGGCGGTGATAACAAGGACAATGCTGTCGGCGGAATTCTCCAGAATTTTTCGATGGAGGGCATTCAGGAGTTCGCGCTCTCGACTCAAAGGTTCTCGGCCGCAAACGGCAGATCGGGCGGCGCCCTGTTGTCAGTGGTTTCCAAGTCGGGCACAAACGCAGTTCATGGTTCGGCGTTCGGATTCTTTCGTGATGACAAGCTAAACGCGAATGCGCCCGCTCTGCTTGCCAAGGCCAATCCGAATCTCTTTCCCGCCGCCGGGGACGCTATTAAACCGCCCTTTGGTCGTCAGCAATTCGGTGGTTCGATTGGAGGCCCAATCAAAAAGGACAAGGCTTTCTTCTTTGGTAGCGTCGAGCGTACCCGCGAGCGAGGAAACTCGATCGTTCCGGGTTCTGATCAAGCCCAAATTACATTTCTTGAACCACTGGGCTACAAGGCAGTCCGTTTTCTGCCTCAACCCTTCAACGACTGGGAGTACACAATCAAGGGCGACTTCAAACTCAATTCGAAGCATTCGCTGGTGACGCGCTTTGCCGGCCAGAATAATAATGCTCTGAACGATCAAGCGGGCTTTCTTATCGTTCGTACTGATTTGTCTGGAGGTAACAAGACCCTTAACACGCTCTACAACTTTCTGGTGAACGAAACATGGGTCAAGAGTTCACGCACGGTGAACCAGTTCACTTATCAGTACTCAACCTTCGACAATCAAATCCTGGCTACCACTGACCTGGCGAATCTTGTTTTTCCCAGCGGCATAGCAGTCGGGCGTAATGGTAATGTGCCGCAGGAGACCATTCAGAAAAAGCATCAGTTCCGCGACGACCTTTCTCATAATCGCGGTAAACACGGATTCAAGTTCGGGGTTGACTTTGTCTACGAACCGACCTTGGGCGGTCTGTTCGCTTTCAACTCCGCACCTGAATACGATTTCTATTTTGATCCCGGCCAGATCGCGCAGAATCCCGGCCAGTTTCCGCAGGGATTTAAAACGACCCAGGTTCTACCGGGACCAATCACCTGCTCTACCTTTGTCGGTACTTCGACATGCACGGCGGCCAGTCTCGCCGGCCTTGGCGTAGTCGCCGACGTCGTGCTTTCCGGAGGCGACCCTTCTTTCAGTTTGCGTGACGGCGCCAAGCAGTTCGCCTGGTATGTTCAGGATGATTGGAAGGTCACGCCGCGCTTTACGTTGAATGCTGGAGTTCGGTATGACGTCGATATCGGCTTTGTCGATCACAATCACGCCTCAGCCAATCGCGCTTATCGTGCGCTCAAAATCATTGGTAGTCCGTACGCTGCCCAGGTAGTCAAGGACGATAAGAATAACTTCTCTCCGCGTATTGGTTTCGCCTGGGACGTCAAGGGGAATGCCCGGTCGGTGATTCGAGGCGGCTATGGCATCTACTTCGATCAGTCGTTCTTGAATGTACCGCTCTTTGCAGTGCAACAAGCAAATCCGGAAATCTATGCGACGTTCGTAAACGACGGAGACAACCTCAGTCTCAATTCGCCGCCGCCCGCGATACCTCGTCCGCTGAACAATCCGCTACCGGGGACTCGAGGCCGGATGCTCGATCCATATTTCCAGTCTCCTTATTCACAGCAGTGGAACCTCGGGTATGGGCAGGAGATTGGCAAGAATATGGCCCTCGAGTTCGACTACGTTCATATCCTGGGGCTGCATGAGTTCACATCACTCGACATTAACCCGCGCATTGGACCACTCATCAACGCAAACCGGAGTTCGCCAAATCCGGCCCGCATCCTGGCCGGCGCATTCGCCGCGCACGCGGCTGAACTGACCGCAGCGTTCGGAACGCCCAGCCCATTTGGCCGGATCACCGTTGCACAATCCGACGGCCGATCGCGTTACGATGCCTTTACTGTCTCGTTCAAGCGCCGTTACGCAAACAAGATCCAGTTCAACGCGCACTATACAATGTCCAAGGCAGTGGCCTGGTTTGGTCAGTCCGGAGACTTTGGCAACGTGGCGCAAAACCAATTCGTCAAGTTCGATCCGGCCGCGGACTTTGGTCCCACGGATGCGGATGAACGTCATCGCTTCGTCGCCTCGGGCATTTTTGACTTGCCCTGGGGTTTCCAGGTTGCTCCAATCTTTCAGATGGCCTCGCCGCGGCGATGGAGCGTGTTTCCGAGCTGCGGATGCGACATCAACAAAGACGGTGTGACTTTTGAAAACCGTGACTCGCGCGATGGCAACGATCAGCACAGTTTGCCGCCGAACACGATGCGCGGTGACAACTTTTCGCAACTGAATATTCGCGTGTCGAAGTTCTTCAAGTTCGGAGAGAAGCGCCAACTCGGACTCTTCTTCGAAGCATTCAACGTCTTTAACACCGCAAACTTCGGCCGAGAGTTTCAGAACACGACCGGGCAACCGGATTTCGGCAAGCCCATTAACTTCTTCGGGGCGACAGGATTTTCTGAGCCCCTTGGAATTCCGTTCCAGGCCCAGCTTGGTGTGCGGTTCACCTTCTAGTGTTTGACCCTCAGACAGGGCGCTCCGAGTGTTTTCTCGGAGCGCCTTGTTCCTTTTTTACCCGAAGCGAATCGGCTCTCCGCTGTGCATCCTAAGGAATTTACACGAAAAATATTCTGGTCATCCGCGCTGTTGTTGCTTTTAATTTTCGCCGCCCGGGCGAATGCGCAAGCCGTGCACACACTTCAGGGCAGGGTCATCGCGCCCGATGGATTGCAACCACAGAGTCCGGTACGAGTCACACTCACTTTCAGCGGCCGTCAACTCTACGAAACCTTTACGGATCTTAGCGGCCGCTACTCATTCACCGGCCTTTCCAAAGGTACCTATCAACTGACCGCCGCCGGCGACGACCGGACGTTTGAGACGACTACGGTGTATGCGGAAGTTTCTTCTTTCGGTTCCGCGCCACAGCTCTTTATTCAAGACATTCAACTGCAGCCTCTGCGTGGAAAACCAGTTGGGCAAGCGGGAGTAGTAAATGCATTCGTTCAAGACATTCCAAAGGCAGCAGTGCAGGCTTTCGAGCGTGCACGGAAGTTGGAGGCCGAAGGCAAGAACGACGCAGCGTTGGCGCAATTCAATGAAGCAATCCGAATCTTTCCGAAGTACTTCGAAGCGCGTCTATCAGTTGGAAATCAACTCCTGAAATCCGGGCGCTTTAATGACGCGATCGCCGAACTGGATCGAGCGCGCGAAATCAACCCAAATGACGAGCGTCTCTACCAATCATTCGGACTGATTCTCATGCAGCAGAAGAACTACGCCGTTGCTGTCGCAGTTTTCGCAGAGGCTTTTCGCTTAAACCCACGCAACCCATTGAATCCGCTGATGCGGGCCACCGCGTTGATTTACCAGGCTTCGACGGTCGACACATCGAGTTCCGGTGGCGCTGAGCAGCAACGACGTTTGCTCTCTAAGGCCGAGGAGGCACTTTCCCAGACAAGCGACTTAAGCGGCGGCAAGATGAAACCGGATCATCTGACTCTCAGCATGTTTTTTAGTTTGAAGGGCGAGTTCGGACGGGCGGCTGCGGAGTTGGAAGAATTTTTACGCAAGTCACCATACGCGGCCAACTCAGATGCAATCCGAGCGGAAGTGAAGCGTCTGAGAGATAAAGATGCTAATAAGAAAACCTCGTCACCTTGAATCCTGGTTCCGGAAAGCCTTCATCCCTTCAAAAACTTTGCGATCCCATCCTGGCAGTCAAGGGACATCCGCGCAATGACGTTGGCGTCGACGCCAAAATGCAAAGCATCTTCTAAGCTCATCGCATCGGTTCGATAGAAGAGTTGCTTGGTTAAGGCGACCGCTGCAGCACTCGTTTTCAAAAACGTTTGAGCGAAGGCCGTGACGTCTGATTCAAAGGCTTCATCTTCGACAACGCGATTGATTAGGCCAACCCGCGCGGCTTCTTCCGCAGAGATTTCTCTGGCCGTAGTCATCAACTCAAATGCAATTTTCTCTGAGACGTTGCGGCGCAGAATCGCCATCACCATCGCGGGAACGAAACCGATCTTCACCTCCGGATAACCGAAGCGGCTCGATCGCGCGGCTAAAACCATGTCGCACGCTGTTGCCAAACCGCATCCACCCGCCAATGCTCTTCCCCGCACTGCGGCGACTACCGGCATTTTGATCGTTCGAATCATCAGAAACAATTCCATCAGCGACTGCGCGTCGGTGAGATTTTCAGCGACGGTGGACGACGAGATCTTTTGCAACGCGGCGAGGTCTGCGCCCGAGCAAAAATCAGAGCCTGATCCTGAAAGTACGATGACACGAACCTGCGAATCGTTATTCGCGCGACACAACGCATCCTTCAAACCAGCGATCAACTCATCGTTCAGCGCGTTACGCTTGTCTGGACGATTCAGCGTTATGCGCCCGATGCCGTCGATCGCATCGAAAAGAACTACGTTGTTGGTCTCACTAGACATTGTGAAAGGAAACGCGGTCAGCTTAATCCGAGTTTACTCGCTTCGTCGTCAGGAATTTCAATGTGCATTCGCAGCAGGGCCGTTGAAAAAGTTTTCCCTTGCGCATCTGTCATCAAAGACAATGTGCCACCACCACCGAGGCTTCCGTGCAAAAGGAAATTCAACGCGCCGAGATTCGGCAATTCAAATCGCTGGATGTCGCCCTGGACGATTCCGTTGAAATGCTCTTTCACCCGCGCCTCAGTTACTTCGCGAACCAACACGGGATAGAAGTCGTCGCGGAGGGCGATCAGGCCGACGTTGGCTGTGTCGCCTTTGTCACCGGATCGCGCGTGCGCAAGTCTTGTAAGTTGAACCTTCACTTCCTGGTATTCCTTCGCTGTGCTGTGTGGCTCGATCAAACGTCGATAGTCTCAACGTAAGATTCGATCTCGACTTTTGGAATCAACGCCGGCCAATAAGCAACGATCTCCTCGACCTTCGGCCGGCCCCCGGCAAAGCCCGTCACCGCCGGCGGTCCCGTTAAGATCAGCGGCGCAATCTCTTTCGTAAATCTCTCGATCGCCGCGCGATCATTTCCCCGAACGCCGACGCGCAACTGCACTTCAGCAAGATTAGCCGGCGGTTCGCCAGCGAGCGGCCCGTGCGTCGCATTCGCGCCGACAAATTCAGTTAGGATCTGATCAAAATGCAATCCGAGTCGATCGAGGCGCGCACGCAAAATCTTATCTGCGGCTTTCGCTTTCGCGTACGCATCGGGCCATGCGTAGACCAAAGTGCCGACGGCTTTGAAGCCTGATGAATAGCTGATTGAAACCTTTAATGAATCAGTCGCCGGCCGCCCTTTGATTCCAAACACGCGCACGCGATTCGGCCCATCGTCTCCCAGATGAATCGTCGTGAAATCCGCGACGCAGTCCGGCGTGATGTATTCGTGCGGATCACCCATCTCGTAGAGGAGCTGTTCCTTGACCGACTGCACATTCACCCTTCCCCCGGTGCTGTCGTGTTTTGTGATCACAAACGTTGCGTCCGGCGAGGCTTCAGCAATGGGAAAGCCGACGTTGGCCAAGTCAGGAATGTTCTGCCATTCGTACTGGCAATTTCCGCCAGAGCACTGCGCACCGCATTCGATGATGTGACCGGCGATTGTTCCCGCGGCCAGCTTGGCCCAATCATCGCGGGCCCAGCCAAATTCGTGAATCAAAGGACCGAGCGTCAGCCCCGTGTCAGTCACGCGTCCGGTAATGACTACGTGCGCGCCTTGCGCCAACGCCTCGACGATCGGCGCTGCGCCAAGATAAGCATTCGCACTCTGGATTCGATCGCGAACGGTACTAAGCGGTTCGCCAGTATCCATGTTGCGCAGCTCAATCCCGCGACTGATCAGTTCATCGATTCGATCGAGCATGTCATCACCCGTGACGATCCCGATTTTCAGCTTGCCCGCCAAACCTAATTCACGCGCAACTTCGCGCACGGCGGCAGCACAAGCCTTAACGTTCACGCCTCCGGCATTGGCAGTGACCTTGATGTTTCGTTCGACACACGCCGGAAGGATTCGCTTCATCAGCGGAACGAAGTCCCGCGCATAGCCGGCCGCTCGGTCGCGCGCCTTCTGCTTCTGCATGATCGACATCGTGACCTCGGCCAGATAGTCGAGCATCAGGTAATCAATTGGACCCTCTTCCACCTGACGCACCGGAGCGTCAGGCAGATCACCCCAAAATCCTTGTCCTGCGGCAACTCGAATTTTCTGTTTCATTCCAAACACGACAAGACACGGGAATCGAAGCGCGCGCCAAGCGGATTGTCTCGCCACCGCTTCAACGCTACGTCCCCGTGTCTCGGCTCAAATTAAGATCAGCCTTCGTTAAGGCGTCGTTTTCGCCGGCGCGGTTGTGGCCGTACCGGTTTTGGCTTTCGGTTTCGCACGATGCTTGTGCGGCTTAGGCTTCATCATGCTGCCGCCAGTGGTGAACATGATCTGTTCCGGTTCACCGGGAACGCTGGTCAGCGTCAAGTTGTCGCCCATCTTTTTCGCGCGCAGTGACATCGCATGTGGCTGACCCTCGTGCATTATCGTTACAGCCGTGTAACCGCAAGTAGTAACCGCGACAATCCGTCCAGAGACAGTCTGACCGCCCATCGTCCCGCTGAAGCTGTTGCCGGTGATCGTTAACGTCGCATCCTGGACCGGGTCCTTGCCGTGCTTCATCTTGCCGGTATATGTGCCGGACAGATCAGTCTGCTCCTGCTGAGTCGGGTCGCATTTACCCGTCTTCTGCGGAGTCATGCTCGCGTCACCAGTCGTCGTAGCCGGTTTCTTTGGGCGACGATGTCGCGGTTTTGGCTTCGCGGTGTTTGTATTGGTCATTGTCGTCGACGAGTTTGAATTCTGCGCCGATGCAACGAACCCTGCGCTGGCAATCGCCGCTGTTACTAAAACAGCAATGCCCAGAATGAAAAGATAGATGGTGCTCTTTCTCACGGTTCTTCTCCTTTTGCTTTTTGCCACAGAGACACAGAGTCACTGAGAATTCAAAACCAAAAATGACAACGAGATCGTTTCTTTTCCTTTGATGAGTCTCCGTGTCTCCGTGTCTCTGTGGCTACGTTCGCCCAATCCTCTAACTAAGTTAATGAAGCCGGCAAAATAAATTGTCCCAGATGCGGTCCTGAATAATGCAAACTCACGCGTAATGCAAGCTCTAACGCGTCGCGAGTTTCTTCCGGCGCGATCACCGCATCGACAAAACCACGCGCCGCGGCGTACTTCGCGTCGAGATCGCGCTCATATGTATCGCGAACTTTGTCCATCTCATGTTTCAGTTTCTCGCTTGGATCCTGGCCTTTGGTTTTCAGTTCTTGAAGCTGGCTGCCGAAAGTAGCCTGCACTGCTGACTCGCCTTCCATCACACCCATTCGTCCCGTGGGCCAACTGAAAATAAAGTCAGGATCGAAGCCCTGGCCGGCCATCGCGTAATAGCCCGCGCCCGATGCGTGATTGATTGTCAGGACGATCTTCGGCACCGCCGCCGTCGCCATTGCTTCGACGAAGCGAGCCCCGGCACGAATGATTCCCGAATGTTCAGCTTCGGAGCCAACCATGAATCCGGAAACATCCTGAATAAAGACGAGCGGCGTCTGATGGCGATTGCAGGTGTCGATGAAGTAAGCCACCTTCTCGGCCGATTCGGTGTAGATGATGCCCCCAAACTTCGGCGGCCCGCCCGAGGGATCGCGAAACATGCCGCGCGCGTTTGCGATCACGCCGACCTGAACTCCGCGAATCTGCGCATGACCGGTGATGACCTCTTTGGCGTAGTCGGCTTGGAATTCGTCGAAATACCCTTCATCTAGCAAGCAATTCAAAACGTCGCGCATGTCGAAAGGCTGTCGATGATCCTCAGGCAGAATATCGTAGATCTTTTCTGCTGGAGCGCCCGCATGCTTGTCCCGACAAGTCGGGATTCGCAGGCTTCCAGCCTGCACCGTCGCCGGCAACTCCGACACGAACTCTCTTATCTTAACGATCGCCGCTTCATCATTCTTCACGCGATAATGCGCCACGCCTGAGATCTCATTATGCGCACGGGCGCCGCCGAGAGTTTCGTTGTCAATTGTTTGCCCGGTCGCGCCCTTCACCAGATTCGCTCCGCCCAATCCCATGAACGAAGTGCCTTCGACCATAATGATGATGTCCGAAAGTGCGGGAAGATACGCGCCGCCTGCGATGCACGGGCCCATCACCGCGGAGATTTGCGGCACCTTCAGGTAACGCCGCATGATCGAGTTGTAATAGAAGATGCGCGACGCGCCGTACTGTCCGGGAAAGACGCCCCCCTGGTAAGGAAGATTCACGCCGGCCGAGTCGACCAGATAAATGATCGGCACGCGCGATCGCATGGCGATCTCTTGCGCGCGGAGAATTTTTTTAATGGTCTCAGGCCACCAGGATCCGGCTTTGACCGTCGCGTCGTTTGCGACGACGACGACTTCCCTGCCCTGAACGCGACCGACCGTCGTGACGACTCCAGCCGCCGGTGCTCCGCCGTCGTATTGATCGTAAGCGACGAGTAACCCGACTTCCTGACGATATGAATCTTTATCGAGCAGCAAATCGATTCGTTCGCGCGCCGTCAGCTTGCCCTGCTGATGCTGCTTTTCGATTTTATCTGGACCGCCGCCTACGCGCAGTTTTGTTTCGACCGCGCGGAGCTCCGCCGTTAATTGACGCAAACGACCGCTCGCTGCGACATCTCTGGGTTTTTCTGAAACGGGCGATGCCTTTGATGGAAGCTTAGAGAGAGGTTTGACGGTGAATTTCGACGCCTGCATGCTTTTGAGACCCGGAAGTCACTTCGCTGCCACTGCTTACCACCTTCTGATAAATAATGAATCGATCCGAAAAATACCACAGTTGAGAGTGCTTCTCAACGCGGTGTCTTCAGCGCAACACCTTGAGAAGAGTTTTCAGAGTCGCGTCATCAGGAACGCCTTCCGCGACCGTTACTCGCGACCCTTCGAGACCGATCGTCACAATGCCTTCGGACGTACGAAAGCGTTTTGAAGCGTCAGTCGTAGACGAATCAATCAAAGCAGCGTCGGGATAACGCAGTTGCGTGCGCTTCACGTAAGCATCAAAAAATTCGCGCGCATCATTCTCCGTATCCCAAACCGAAACCGAAACGTAAAGAACTTCTCCCTTGGGGTTCTCGTAAAGTGCGAAGCGATCGCCGGCCCATCCCGCGGCCGCGCGACGCGATTCAGCCGGCGACTTTAGGAATTGATCGAGAATCAAATAAAAGCTCCACTCGCCGTTGACGTCGGAAGCGATGCGGCGCCAAGTGGGCAGTGTGCTGTGGGCGGTGGGCAGCGAATCATCTGCGGCAATCGGCGGCGAGTGATGTGTCCTGCTTGATGAGTGCTGCGCACTGCCCACTGCCCACCGCCCACTCATCTTCACGCTGCTGCTATTCAGCAAACTCGTAATATCCGGCAATGCAACCTTTACCGGCGCTTCGTGCGCGAAATATTTTTCGGCGTGCAGAATCTGTTCCGTCGATTGCGGCAGAGTCGTGAACGCCTCCGACACGTCCTTCCATCCGCCTTGTTTGTAAACCGCGCGCGTCCAGTTCATTCCTTCCTGGTAAGGAAACAGCAGTGTCTCGCGCAGCGCCCGCGGCGCTTTATCAAGCTCTTCAGTCGCCATTCCGGTTGTGCCCATCGATTTCAGAAACGCGAGCGCGCGAAACGGATTGCTGGCAACGTACATGGCCATTGCCAACGTCGCGTCGCCTTCGATCAGTGCATGCGCGGCGAGTTCAGCGTCTGAATCGCCTTTGGGCCAATGTTCGAAGCGACGCAGATTGAAATGCTGATCCTGAAGCGCGTGCGTCAGCTCATGGGCCATGATCGGCTTCTGACCGTCGATATCGATCCAGTCCGCGAGATGAAACTGCCGCGTCTTGGGCTCGTAATATCCGGCCACCTGCTCACTCAACAAACGAATCATCAAGGCCCGATACTGAAAATCCGGCGGCGCGAGTCCCAATTTCTTAAGCATGACCTCGTTCGCGTGCAAATCGCCCGGCGAGGTGTCTTCGTCGAGATTCTTGATCACCGCGCGCTCGATCTCGGCGCGTGATTGGGTCGAACTCTGCACGGGACGAATGATCGATAGTTGACGAACGTCGCTTGTCTCTTTAAGGACTTCCTGCGTCGCGGCAATCAGCGCGGCGTTGCGCGCTCCGGCGCTGGTCGCCGGTGGAGACTGCGCGGGACCTTGAGCCGTCGTTGTCGATCGAAAAAGAGCAACGGCAACCAGAAGGCTTAGTAACAACAAGATAACGCCGCCAGGACGCCAGTGAATCCCGGCCTGTCGAGACGGGATGGGGGCGCTCCGGGTGTTAATTTGTTTTGACATCCGCATATTTCGCTCTTATAGTCCGCTAAAACGACCAGCAATTCAACGGACGAACGCAGTTAGCTTCTGCTCGAATCAAAGCGAGCAGTGACGGAAGGTTATCGATGGCTCTCGAAGAACTCGAAGACGTTGATGAATGGCACGAGACGGCGCTGCGGGTACGCTATGCCGAAACGGACAAGATGGGCGTTGTCTATCACGCCAACTATCTTATCTGGTTCGAGATTGGCCGCACTGAGTTCTGTCGCGCGCGCGGCTTTTCGTATCGCGACATGGAAGAAAGCGAGAATGCCTTCCTGGTGGTTGCCGAAAGTTATTGCCGCTACAAAGCTCCCGCATATTACGACGACGTGCTGATCGTGAGAACTCACATCACCGAGTTGCGTCGCCGCTCTCTGCGTTTTGGTTATGAGATTATCCGCGAATCCGACGGCGTGGTGATCGCTGAAGGCGAGACCGGCCACGTGGTCACTGATTCGGCCGGCCGCGTTCGTTCGTTCCCGGCAGGATTTGCTGAGTTGCTGCTGTCTTCACCAAATCAACCAGATGGCGCCGGTGAACCCGTTCCGTCCGACGAAGCACCGCTGTAGCTCTCGAAGAATTAGCCGCAGATGAGCGCGGATTTATAGGCCCCGGGGGATCGCAAACGTAACGCCGAAGGCGTTAATAAATTCCAGCCCAGGGCAACGCCCTGGGTAAAGAGTAGCCCACCAATTGGCCAACTCTGAAAGAGTTCGCAAGTAAACAATTGTCCAGACTAAGGAAGCATTCTTCCCATGGCCCAATCTCTCTCAAGACCATGGACGCATTTGATATTCTCAACGAAGGAACGATTCCCTCTTCTCAAGGACGAGCAAATCCGACCGACATGCACGCCTATCTGGCTACTGTCTTCAGGTCGCATGATTGTGAAACGCTGATCGTTGGCGGAGAGAAGGATCATGTTCACGCACTATTTACCCTCTCACGCAAGTATTCGATTTGCTAACTCTTTCAGAGTTCGATTTTCGGGTTGCCTTTTTAACCCAGGGCGCTGCCCTGGGCTTGAATTAGGGAACGCCTTCGGCGTTGGTGAGGCCATTTGCTTGCTCTTGATTATGAGGTGTGTGGGAGATTTATTCGCTCGATCGATCGCGCTTGCCCGTTCTCTTCATCAACATCGACGACGACGCCGCAAATCCGAACTTCACTCTTTGATTGATCCGGCTTGCGACGAAGGGGTGACATGAATCGGCTGATGATGTCGCCTTTCTTCATCCCGATAACTCCGCCGTAGCTTCCCGTCATGCCGAGGTCGGTGATGTACGCCGTGCCTTCGTGCAGGATTCTTTCGTCTGCGGTCTGTACATGTGTGTGTGTCCCGTAGACGACTGAAACTTTTCCGTCCAGATGCCAGCCCATCGCAGCTTTCTCGGATGTAGCTTCCGCGTGCATATCGACGATTCGCACTCTAACGTCACCGGGCAATGATCCAATCAATTCGTTCGCGATGCGAAACGGATCGTCCGAAGGTTGCATGAAGACACGGCCGAGCAAATTGAGCACGGCAATGCGGGCGCCTTTCACCTCGCCGACCCACATCCCATTGCCCGGCGTGTCGGGTGGGTAATTCGCCGGACGCAGCAAGCGCGGCTGTTTCTTGATGTAGTCGATGACTTCGTGTTTGTCGAAGATGTGATTGCCGGAGGTCATCACATCGATGCCGGATGAGAAAAGCAAATCGGCAATGGCCGCAGTGATGGAAAAGCCGCCCGCGACGTTCTCGGCATTCATCACGGTGAAATCGATGGCGTTCTGCTCTTTCAAATCCTGCAACCGATCGAGCAGCGCGGCGCGGCCGGGCTTGCCAACGACATCGCCAATCAAGAGAAGCTTCATAAGAAAAAAGTAGCGCAAGCTGTTAGCTTGCGCGCGCTCGCAAGTTAACAACTTGCGCTACTTTAATTGACAGAGGGAAAACCGTTGGGCCGTTCCGAAGTCGTAATTGAACCTGAGTAATCAGGTGGGTGGCCTTTTTGTCACCGCAACCTCTCGGCTTCTCTTAACGATGAAGAAAAGCACTAGCTCGCGATGTCGGCCTCCCTTGTGAACGACGTTGGCTCAACCATCGTAATCGGTGACGAACCCCGCAGAAAACTTCCCTCTGCCGCCGAGATATTAACACAAAATCAGAGGTGTAGTTAAAGAAGAATTTATCTACAGATTTCGCAGATTACGGAGACAAAAGCCTGTCTTCACAGAGAGCTTCAGCAGAGCGAACCTGGCTGGTTTCCTGAAATTTTTGTCGGTGTAATCCGTGGATGGAACTAACTTGTGGACACAGACACACTCCGAGGAACTTTCAAAACCCGATCGAGCATTTCTGCGCATTCGACGCTGCGATGAGCCAATTGTTCATCGGCCTGCTCGTGAGCTTTTCTCAGTTGATGTAGTTCGTCAGCGATATAAAGCGCGGCGAGGATCGCAACTTTGCGCGAGTCGACCGTCAGCGTGCCCGACGAAATCTCGCGCATACGCTGATCGACATACTCGGCAAGCTGCTTCAGGTATTCGGGATCGCCGTCAGAGCGGACGGTGTACGCTTGATCGTAGATCTCGACTTTGATGGTTGGTGATTCTTCGACGGTCATCCGCGTATTGCCTCCGCAATTTCCGGATCGACGTTAGCCAACGCCTCGAGAACTTTCTGCACCTTGGCGCGAACCACCTCACGTTCTGCTAACAGCAAATCGACCTGCGCCGCGAGTTCACGCGGGCTACCCGCCGCGCCGCGCTTTGACGCAAGCTGGCGTTCGAGGTCGTCCTTCTCCTGACGCAGAGTCTTGGCCAGTTCGATCGTGCGATAGATTTTGTCTTCGAGGTGCGAGAATTTTTCGAGTCCGTTGGTCGCCGCCATTGGTCACTCCGGATGAGAAAATTATTTCGCCGTGATTATGCGATGTAGTGAGCGCGAGCGCAAGAAATAAAACCACATTCTGATTTGTTTAGAGTCGGGCTACTGCCCGACCAAGCGGGCGCGGTAGCCCGCTTCTAAACATTGCGACTCACCTAACCTCGGCGCCGAACTTTTCCTTCAGCGCTTCCACCAGCGGCCAGTGGATCGCGTCAACTTCTTCGTCACGCATCGTGCGATCGTCGGCGCGATATTCAAATCGCAAAGTCACCGAGCGTTTGTTGTCAGGAATTCCCTCGCCTTCGTAAGTACCGACGAAAGTTACGCCAACAAAGTGCGGCGCGCTTTGATCAGTCGCAGCTTTGAAAAGTTCCGCAACCGTCACTGCGCGAACGACCAGCAGCGAGACATCGCGCACAATTGAAGGAAAGCGCGGTAGAGGCTTGTAAAGCACCGGCCGTGCTTTAATTTCCAGCAGCGTCGTAAGATCCAATTCAGCGACAAGAACCGGCTGACGAAATTTGTATTCGGTGGAAATTGAATCCGCCAAACGCCCGATGGATCCGACGCGCGAGCCGTCTGCGCTGATTGACGCGGATTGGCCCGGCCGCAAGTGCTTGATCGTAGCAGCCGCAAAGCTCAACGGGGACAGATTCATTCCTTCGATCGCCGCCTCGACCGCGCCTTTCAGATCAAAGAAATCAAGTTCGCGCGCCGGCAATGCATGGTTCGCTTCCAATACACCGCCGGTCGCCACCAACGCGAAGCATTCGCGCTCAACCGGCAGCGCGCCCGCTTCGTTGCTGCCGAAGACGCGGCCAAGCTCAAACAGACAGACATCGCGAATGCCGTGATTCAGGTTATGACGAATTGAATTCAGGAGCCCCGGCAGCAGCGTCTGTCGCATCCGCGAAGCCTCTTCGATAATCGGATTCTTCAATGTCACCAGTGCAGTCTCGGCATTGAACGCAGGTATTGGTTCAAACTGATTCGTCAACTCAATGAAGCTGAAGTTGATCGCCTCGCCGAAACCCAGCGCACTCAAGGCAAGCCGCAGCGCGCGCTTGCGCAACTCACTTGAATGATATTCACCAGCGTGATGCGCAGGCGGCAGCGACGTTTCGATCTTGTCGTAGCCCGTGTGACGCGCGACTTCTTCGACCAGGTCTTCTTCGATCGAAACGTCGTGACGCCAGGAAGGAACAGTGAATGACAGTCCAGAGGCTTCTTCAGCGAGTTGAAAACCAAGCGCGGTCAATATTCTCCTGATCTCGTCAATTTCAACTTGCAGACTCGTAATCGATTCAACTCGCTCTGGCCGCAACGCGACTGACTTTGACTTGATTGGATTAGGATAAACATCCAGTGCGTCTGCCGTCGCCACGCCGCCGGCGATTTCGCAAATCAGCGCAACACAGCGCTCCTGTGCGGCGATTACGCCTTCGGGATCAGTGCCGCGTTCGAATCGATGCGATGCTTCCGTGTGCAGACCGAGCAACTTCGACGTACGGCGCACGGATGCAGCATCGAAGTAAGCGCTCTCGATCAGCACGTCCGCGGTCAGGTTTGAAATCTCGGAAGACTCGCCGCCCATCACACCGGCAACGGCGACCGGTTCTTTCGCGTCGGCAATGACGAGCATCTGCTCGTCGAGTTTTCGATCTACTCCATCGAGCGTCTTGATCGACTCGCCCTTTGACGCGCGCCGAACGACGATCTTTTTGCCGGCGAGCTTGGCCAGATCGAATGCGTGCAGCGGCTGACCAAATTCATGAAGCACGAAATTCGTGATGTCAGCGACGTTGTTGATAGGCCGTTGCCCAATCGTTTCGAGTTTCTTCACCAGCCAATCAGGCGACGGAGCAATCTTCACGCCTCGCACGACGCGCGCCGCGTATCGCGGACACAGATCGGAATCGCGAATCTCAACCGCACCGAATTCGCTCGTCTTATCTTTCGCGTTTTCAACCTTGAACTTTGGACTCTGGACTTTGGACTTTTCTATGACGGCCAACTCGCGCGCGATGCCGATGTGTGAAAGACAATCGCCGCGATTTGAAGGTACTTCGACATCGAGAACGGCATCTTCGCCACGCGATTCGACGGCATCAACGGCCAGACCAACATTCGTGAGCCGGTCCCTGATCTCTTCAGGCGACAGCTTCGTGCCGGTCAATTCGCGTAGCCAGTTGCAGGAAATAAGCATCGTCGGATGAAATCGTTTAGACGCCGGACTTGTCCGGCGTTCGAGCGGACAAGTCCGCTCTCTAAACAAGTCGTCTATCTAAACTGCTCCAAGAATCTCACATCGTTTTCGAACAGCAGTCGAATATCGTCGAGCTGATAAATTCGCGCGCAGGTGCGATCGATGCCGAGACCGAAAGCGAAGCCAGTGAACTCTGACGTGTCGACGTTGGCCGCGCGCAGCACGTTCGGGTGCACCATGCCTGAGCCGCCCAGTTCGATCCAACCCGAATGTTTGCAGATGCGACAGCCCGAACCGCCGCAACTGAAACAACTGTAATCGACTTCGGCGCTCGGCTCGGTAAACGGAAAGTACGACGGGCGAAATCGCGTTTTCGTTTCCGGCCCAAACAACCGATGCACGAATTCCGCGAGCGTGCCTTTCAAATGCGCCATTGTAATTCCACGATCGACGCACAAACCCTCGACCTGATAGAACATCGGATTGTGTGTCGGATCGGGCGTGTCACGACGAAAAACCCGACCGGGCGCAATCATTCTCACCGGCGCACCGCGACGCTGCATTGCGTGAATTTGCACCGTCGATGTTTGCGAGCGAAGTGCGAACCCCTCGGTTGTGTAGAGCGTGTCCTGCGGATCGCGCGCGGGATGACCTTCCGGAATATTGAGCGCGTCGAAGTTATAAAAATCAGTTTCGATCTCCCGGTCATCTTCAACCGCATAACCCAGCGAGACGAAAATGTCTTCGATTCGCTGGCACATCAAGGTGATCGGATGCAGATGACCCGGCTGCGGGCGATGGCCGGGGATGGTGATGTCGATCGATTCGCGTTCAATCTTTGCTGCATCTATTTGCGCTTTCAGCGCCTGCTCAACCTGGCCAATGGACTCTGATATGCGCGCTTCAGTCTGCTGAACCAATTGTCCAAATGAAGCTCGCTGATCAGAAGCGACTCGCCCAATTAATTTCTTCGCAGCAGCAATCGCGCTCTTCTTTCCGAGGTGCTTCGTGCGCAGCTCTGCCAACGCGCGCTGCTCAGCGTCTGCGTCCTTGGCCGAAACTTCGCCAGCAGTAAAGCGCGCAAAGCGCTCGAACTCTCGTTCGAACGCGGCGATCGCTGCCTGCACTTCCTTAATCGGATTCAGTTCTGCTGACACAGTTGCAGCGCCCTCGCTTTTCGTCCGCGCAGCGGACGCTTGAAAATAGCCCAGCACTTCAGTGCTGGGTACACACGAAACAAATATTCAAAAAGCCCGCGAAGCGGGCGACAGATTTGGAGTGCGGTGGCAAGAGCTAGCGCAATACCGATGGTGCTGACAGGATTTACAAGAACCGAGAAAGAACTTCTTATCCTGTGAATCTTGTAAACCCCGTCAGTTCGATTCCAAAGCGCCGTCGCCGCTACGCTCTGCCGGCGCACTCCATAATTTCTGCCGTCCGCTTCGCGGACTGAATCAAATAACTTCCCGCGATCCCACCGATGAATCGGTGGGCTATTATCAAACGTCCGCTTCGCGGACGCACATGCGTCATTTCTTTTTGATTGCCACCCACTTGCCTGAAGACTGTCCCGCAAAATCGTAATCGCCAGACAACTTTCCATCGATCATGGTCGCGGCCATAGCAATCTGCCCGCTGCCGCCTTCGAGCACGAACGCCAACTTCCCGTCTTTCCAACTTCCGGTTGAGATGCTCGCCGTGCCCAACTGTGAGGTACTGCTTCCGGTGACCTTTTCGCCATCCAATTTCAGTGACAGGGTAAACGGAAAAGGCTGGCCCTGGGCGTCCGCGACTCCGTCCCACTCGCCAGAGATCTCATCGGCGACGGCCTTTCGGAACTCGATAGTTACGTTCTTCCCAGCCTCAGAAAACGAAGCGGACAGATTGCTGCCCTTCGCTCGCAACGACATCATTCCCTGCCCGCCGCCTGGCTTCTCAATTTCTAACGTCAACACTCCGTCCACCATTTGGCCTTTGAGAATCTTGAACGAGCCGCGCGGCGTTGTGAATGTTCCGGAATACTTGCCGGACTGTTCGACCAAATCCAAAGTAGCTTTTTCCTCGCCCGTATCGTCCTTAAAGACTCCTTCGTATTTGCCGGTCAGCGAAGAAGGTTCTACTTTCGGCGCTGGATTCGACGTGCCTTGCGCTAAGGCCGAGGTGGTGGCAAACATAATCGCTGCGCAAAAAAATGCCGCACTAAACGTCGATTTGATTGAGAGCTTCATTTGCGTCTTCCTTTCGCCGTCAAAGCGCTCACGCAGCCGCGCGCGCTTCCGGTTTGTTCTCTAATGCAGTCTTCGCCTGAGTTGCGAGTTCCGCAAATGCTTCCGGTTGTTTGGCGGCAAAGTCAGCGAGGATCTTTCGATCGAGTTCGATCCCGGCGAGTTTCAATCCGTGCATGAACTGCGAATAGTTCAGTCCATTCAAACGCGCGGCGGCTCCAATGCGCACAATCCACAGCGAGCGGAAATCTCGCTTCTTCAATTTGCGTCCGGTGTATGCAAAGTTTAATCCGCGCTCGACGGATTCTTTCGCTGATCTATAAAGCTTGGACTTCGTTCCTCGATAACCCTTCGCTAATTTTAAGATCTTCTTGCGCCGCTCCAGGCGCTTATTTCCACGTTTTGCTCTTGGCATGACAAACCTCCAAATTGAACCATTGATTCATTTGTTCATTGATTCAATGGCTAAATGATTCAATGACTCAATTTCTAATCTCTTCCGTACGGCAACATTCGCTCTACGCGTTTTTTATCGCCATCAGACACCATCACATCAACATCCAGATACCGCTTTCGCTTATTGGTCTTCTTGGTCAAGATGTGTCGCGCATGCGAATGGCCGCGCTTGATCTTGCCGGTCGCAGTCGTGCGAAATCGCTTGGCTGCGCCCCTATGTGTTTTTAGTTTTGGCATAGTTCTCCTTTGGTTTTGCGATTTTAGATTTGCGATTTTTGATCGCCCGCTCGAACGCACATCCGTTCAACCGAGACAATCGCAAATCAAAAGTATTAATCAGCCTGCAGGATTCTGATTGCCGCCCGTCGGTTCCTGACTCCTGCCTTCTGCCGGCGGCTTGCTGCCTGCCGGTTTCTTATGTCGCTTCGGCTGGAAGATTGTGAACATCTGGTTGCCTTCCATGCGCGGCCGCATCTCGACATCACCGACATCGGCTAAATCTTTCTCGAGCTGCTCGAGAATTCGCGCGCCCAATTCGCGGTGCGTCATCTCGCGTCCGCGAAACCAAATCGTCGCTTTCACCTTGTCGCCTCCCTCCAGCCATTCGCGCGCGTGTTTCATGCGATAGCTGTAGTCGTGCACGTCGGTGCCGGGGCGAAATTTAACCTCTTTGACTGTGATGACGACTTGTTTCTTTTTTGCCTCATTCGCTTTCTTCTTCGCTTCGTATTGAAATTTTCCGAAGTCGATAATCTTGCAAACGGGCGGATCGGCGTTCGGCGCGACTTCTACCAGGTCCATGCCTCGCTCACGCGCGGTGCGAATCGCTTCGCGCGTATCCATCACGCCAAACTGTTCGCCGTCGTCGCCGACCACGCGAACCTGTGGAACGCGAATTCTTTCGTTAATTCGAGTAACTGGCGCGCGCCGAAAGTCCGGGCGACCGCGGCCTCGAAAACCTGTAGCTATGCAGCACCTCCTGGGTTTTTGGTCCAAAGTTCCAAGTCCAAAGTCCAAAGTTGTTCGTCGACCTTGGACATTGGACGTTGGACATTAGACTCAGTTGTTGGTTAGCGCTCGCGTCATCACGAGACGCGTCGCCATCTCTCTAAACTCATCCAGCGACATCGCGCCGATGTCGCCCTTGGTCCGCTCGCGAACGGCGACCTTTCCATCTTCCATCTCGCGATCGCCAAGCACGAGCATGAACGGAATCTTCTGTAACTGGGCATCGCGAATCTTCGCGCCGATCTTATCGCTGCGGACATTCAACTCAACCCGCATTCCGGCATCGCGCAACTGCTGCGCGACTTTGCCGGCGTAGTCATTAATTCGATCCGTAATCGGCAACACCGCGACCTGCACGGGCGCCAGCCACATCGGAAACGCTCCGGCATAATGTTCGATCAAGACGCCAAAGAAGCGCTCCATCGAACCAAACAGCGCTCGATGGATCATGATTGGCTGGTGCGGCTTGTTGTCCTCGCCGATGTATTCGAGCTGAAAACGCTTCGGCAAATTGAAATCGAACTGCACCGTCGTCAACTGCCACAGCCGGCCAATTGAATCCTTCACCTTGATGTCGATCTTCGGTCCATAGAACGCGGCTTCATCTTCCATGCGCTCGTATGGCAGATTCTGCGCTGCTAATGCATCAACCAGCGCCCGTTCCGCATTGTCCCATTCTTCATCAGACCCGAGATATTTCTTGCTCGTGTCGGAACCGCGGACCGAAAGTTCAATCTTGAATTCGGCAAACCCGAACGCGCGCAGCAAATCAAAAGCAAAGTTAACACAGTTGATTATCTCGCCGCGCACCTGATCGGGCGTACAGAAGATGTGAGCGTCGTCCTGCGTAAAGCCGCGAACTCTCATCAGCCCGTGCAATGTTCCGGATAGCTCGGCTCGATAGCAGGTTCCCAGCTCAGCGTAGCGAAGCGGCAAATCGCGATATGAATGCTGCGCCGATTTGTACACGCCGATATGGAACGGACAGTTCATCGGTTTCAAACGGAACTCCGTCTCTTCCAATTCCGTCGGGGCAAACATGACGTCCGCGTAATTCTCTTCGTGACCGCTGACCCGCCACAGGTCGCGTTTGGCGATATGCGGCGTGTAAACCAAGCCATAGCCTCGCTGCGCGAGTTCGGCACGGAGATAGTTCTCCATTTGCGTGCGAATCGCGCCGCCCTTCGGATGCCAAAGCACGAGACCCTGCCCGTAATCTTCCTGGATCGAAAACAGATCAAGCTCGCGACCGAGCCGTCGATGATCGCGCTTCTCAGCTTCCTCGCGTTGCTTCAACCACCCATCTAATTCTTCCTGATTAAAGAACGCCGTCCCATAGATGCGCTGCATCTGCGGACGCTCGGCATCGCCTTTCCAGTACGCGCCGGCGAGCGACAGCAGCTTGAACGCTTTCAGACGGTTCGTGTTTGGCACGTGCGGACCCAAACAGAAGTCGATGAACGGTGAACCGTCGATGTAATAGACGCTGACAGTTCCGCCGGCTTTCTCGTCGATTAGTTCGCACTTCAAAGGCTCGTCACGTTCGTTGAAGATGCGCAGGGCTTCAGCTTTGGGAATCTCATCGCGCCGATAAGGCATGTTGCGCTTCGCGATGTCGCGCATCTTTTTTTCGATCACCGGCAGATCGGCTTCAGTCAAAGCTCGCGGCGCAATCACATCGTAGAAGAACCCATAACGTGGATCCTCGAGCAACGCCGGGCCAATTCCCAATTTGGTTCCGGGAAAGAGATCGAGCACGGCGGCGGCAAGCAGATGCGCGGTCGAATGACGCAGGACGTCAAGGCCCTCGAGCGTCTGCGGCAGCACGGCTTCAATCTTCACTGCGTCGCCGTTGGCTTGCGCATCGAGCGTGTAAGCGAGATCAACTTCCTGCCCATTAACGCGCGCAGCCAGAGCCTGCTTCGCCAAATCGCGATCGAGCTTCTTCAGCGCGTCCGCGACCGTCGTCGGACTCGCTATGGCTACTGGCGCCCCGTTATTAAGTTGGACGTTGATCTCACTCATCTTGCGTTATTACTAAAAGACTTGCCTTCGCTCCGTCATGAGCGAAATATTTATAGCACCGTCAACAATCAATGAATCTCAAGCTCCTTTAGGAGCGCAATTCGTAATCGATTCATTTCGCTCCTATAAGGAGCTTAATAAAAAATACCTAACGGTCGAAGACTATAAATATTCCGGGCCTACGGCGCTTTACATTCCGGGCCTACGGCGCTTGGCACTTTGCGCCGGCGTCGCTTCCGCTCCCGCATATCCTGAGGCAGAGCGAGGGAACACCAAAAAACCCCCGGCGCTTCCTATTCACGATTTACGATTCACTATTTACTAACTGCAAATGATCGGATTCGATAGGAGCGCCTTCGCCGCGCCCGTTGTTTCGGGCGCAATTAAAATGTGAACCGAGTTCTTGTCGTTCGATTCGTCACGAAGGTCTTCCGGAGCTTCCTATCAAAAGTTCGAACCAGATGTACGAGCCATCCGTCGTAATAATTACGAAGCCGAATCATAACAAAGCAATTTGGTGACGCGCAAGCGTGTCAGACGCCGGAGCGTGAGCGAGGGCAACCGAGTCAGTCCGCTACCGGCATAGAATCGAGCGGCGCGCGTTGCCCTCCTTAACAGTCGGGCTTCTGATACTATACCGGCCCGTCAGGCTTTTGGAGCGCCTGCATCTTGCAGGCGGACCGCAGGCATCCTGCCTGCGCAATTGGTTCAGTCCAGACTTGCTGAAGGAGCCCCGCATGATTTCGTTTCGCCACGCGATAATTCTGGTCACCGCCTTCGCGATTTTCATCGGAGCCGGATTTCAGTTTCATAGTTCAGCTCAAAAACAGAAACCCGCAGTCATCGCTGAAGCGCCTGATGGTTCGCCCAGCGAAATGCGGCCAATCATCGAATACTATGTCGCAGATCGCGGCAGCTTGCAGCGATCATTCTTCGTCAATAATTCTCCGGCGCGGCGCGAACGCTTCCGCAAATTCTATTCAGACGCGCTGGAGCGGATTCAGAAACTCAACTTCGATGCGATGAGCGAAGAAGGCAAAGTCGATTACATTCTTTTTCGTAATCATCTCGAGCATGAGCTGAGACAGCTGGATATTGAAGCGAAGCAACAGATGGAAATCGACCCGCTGATTCCCTTCGGCAAAACGATTGTCGACCTGGAAGAAACCAGGCGGCGCATGGAGCCGATTGATTCTGCTAAGACTGCGGCAACACTTACCGATCTCAAGAAGCAGGTTGATGAGACGCGCCGAAAAATCGAAGCCGGTTTGCGATCAGCCGACAGTCCCGATGCGATACGCGTCAAGAAGACCGTCGCCTTTCGCGGTGTCAACGCGATCAATTCACTCCGCGGAAATCTGCGCAACTGGTACACGTTCTACAACGGTTACGACCCGGTCTTTACATGGTGGAACGAAGAACCTTACAAAGCGCTCGACGATGCCTTAACTAGCTACGCATCGTTCATCAGCGAACGTGTAGTTGGATTGAGATCTGCGACTGGCAGCACCCAACCAAGTCAACAAGGCCAACGACCTGGCGGAGGCAGTGGCCAAGGTGCTGGAGGTCAAAGTGCAGGTCAACGGCCGCCCGCGGCACAAGCCCGGCCCGGCGACACCAGCGACATCGTGGGCGATCCGATCGGACGCGAAGCGCTGCTCAGCGAACTTCAGTCCGAGATGATTCCCTACACGCCTGAAGAACTAATCGGGATCGCCAACAGACAGATGACCTGGTGCGAAGACGAGATGAAGAAGGCTTCGCGCGATCTTGGCTATGGTGACGATTGGAAGAGAGCGCTTGAGCACGTGAAGAACACGTACGTCGAACCGGGTAAACAACCCGAGATGATTCGCGACCTCGCGCTCGAAGCAATTAAGTTCGTCGACGATCACGATCTCGTGACCGTGCCCCAACTTGCTCGCGACACCTGGCGCATGGAAATGATGACGCCCGAGCGGCAACTCGTCAGCCCGTTCTTCCTCGGCGGCGAAACGATCCTGGTTTCCTATCCGACTAACACGATGTCGCACGAACAAAAGATGATGAGTATGCGCGGTAACAATCCTCATTTTTCACGCGCCACCGTCTTTCATGAATTGATTCCGGGCCATCACCTGCAAGGCTTTATGACCGCGCGGTACAAACCCTATCGCGCTTTGTTCGGCACGCCGTTCTGGACGGAAGGCAACGCGCTTTATTGGGAACTGCTTTTCTGGGACTTGAAATTTCCGAAGACGCCAGAGAATCGTATCGGCATGTTGTTCTGGCGCATGCATCGCTGCGCGCGCATCATTTTCTCGCTCAGCTTCCATCTGGAAAAGATGACGCCACAGCAATGCATCGATTTCCTCGTCGATCGCGTAGGGCACGAGCGCGACAACGCGACCGCGGAAGTGCGGCGGTCCTTCGACGGCAGCTACGGTCCGCTCTATCAGATCGCTTACTTGATCGGCGGACTGCAGCAGTACTCGCTGCATCACGATCTGGTTGATTCCGGCAAGATGACGAACAGGCAGTTCAACGACGCGCTGCTGCACGAGAATCGAATTCCCATTGAAATGATTCGCGCAGTTTTGACAAACCAGAAGCTGACCCGCGATTACAAGACGAGTTGGAGATTTTACGGCGAGCCATGATGAACTACGGCGCGATTGAAAACGGTGGCGGCTTAACTCCACTGTCAGCTGATTTACCCTGGCGGGCCCGATGTTTGGCTGGATCGTTCTGATGGTTCGCTTCCGGTGTCGCGGCCGGCGTTGGTTTGATGATTGCGGGCTTCGTCGCCGCCACATCGCTTCTCGCATGACGGATGGAAGTTGTGCCGCTGGTTTCCCTCATCACATTCGCGTTCCGCGATTCCACTAGACGAGCGAACGAATCGAACAGCCACGCCGGATAAGATGCGGTAATTACGATCAAGATCGTCGCAGCCGCAGCGGCAAGAACCAGCGGCTTTCGATTCGGGCGAGGAAGTCGAAATACTTCGTCCTCAGGTTTCAGGATCGAATAGCTGTCGAAAGGATCAGCCGGCCTCGCGTTCTTTACATCCGCTGCACGAGCGACGGATTCCCTCTGATTCGACGCACCTTGAAGTTCTCCCGTCTCGAATGCCTTTCGACCCAAACGCCGCAACGCCTCGCGAAACTCATTCGCGCTGGCAAAACGATCGGTGGCATTTAGCGCCAGTGCCTTGCTCAGGATCGCCGCGATATCAGAACCAACTGCCGGATAAATTTCGTGCGCGGGCCGCAAAGGATCGGCTTTTGAGTTCGCAAGCGCCGCCGCGCGCGCCAACGCGTCCGGCGGTTTGATTCCCGTTAGCAGATGATAGAGCGTCGCGCCCAACGCATAGATGTCGCTGCGCGGCGAAGTGCCTTCATCCTGAATCTGTTCGAGCGGCGAATAACGTCGCGTAAAGCCGAACACGCTGTGCGCGGATTGGGTGGTCGATAGATCATTTGAATGCGCCTTCGCCAATCCGAAATCGAGCAAAGCAATCTGTCCCGACGCTGACAACTTTAGATTGTGCGGCTTGATGTCGCGATGAACGATTTGCCGATCGCGCGTGTGCAGATAGACCAGCGCATCGAGTAGTTGATCCGCCCAGGCAATCACCTGGTTCGTCGGAAACGGTCCGGGCTGCTGCGAAATAGTCCTGGCAAGATCATCCCCGGCGATGAATTGCATCACCAGGAATGCCCGGCCATCTTCAGTGAAATAATCGCTGACGCGCGGCAGGTTCGGATGATGAAGCTGCGCCAGTAGTCGCGCCTCTTGCTCGAATTGACGGCGCAGACGGTCGTCGACGGAAAAGGTTTCCTTGATCGCAACGGTGGCGTCGAGACGTTGATCGACCGCTTCATAAACCGCGCCCATTCCGCCCGAACCAAGCTGGCGCACGATGCGATAGCGGTTCTGCAGAATCGCGCCCGCAATTAACAGCGGACGCCGATTCGAATGTGTTTCCAGCGACGACGAGTTTTCCATGCGACGCGTTTACTTGAAACTGAAATGCGAAAGCTTCGGCGACTTGAAGGGCTGATTTTCGTCGCGGCTTTGAGAGGATGTTTGGGGCAACAGCGATTCGCTGTCCTGGAAGTTGGGGCGAGAAGATGAACTTCCCACTTCGAATATACGTCATTGGCGCCAAAGAAAACAAGACTTTGAACAGCGAAAATAGTTCTGCAGTTTCAGCCGTCATAGAAGCGGACATGAGATATGAAGCGGAAGACGGTATCGTTTAGCCGCGTTCACGCGGCTTTCCCGGAGGTGTTACTCGACCGGGCGTCTTACGCCCGGGTTATTGAAATACCGAAATTCCCTGAGCCCGTTTTAACGGGCTTATGCATGAGGCTTTAGCCCTGACGCTAAAGCTGTTAATGAAAAGCGCGCTAGAAGCGCGCTAATGTTCGGCGTGTTCGGTTGACTCCCCAGCGCTAAAAGCGCTGGTCTATAAACCCTTCGGGCAGGCCGTCTGAAGACGGCTAAATGATTCGAAGCATTAATACGAAGTTCAAACTGCATCAGCACCACCGGCGAAAATAGTGCCCTAACTTGAAATTCCTCTGCGCGCCCTCGGCGTCCTCTGCGTCTCAGCGGCGAGTCTCTTGCTTCGTTATTCACCGCAATGACGCAGAGATCGCAGAGATTGCGCAGAGAAGAAAACTGAAATCATGCCTCTAACGCGGCGGCGGCCGCTAAATCTTTTTTCTTAGCAGACTAAGCAGGAAGAGTATCGTGGCCATCGCAATGATTGCCGGCCCGAGCGTGAGGTTGAGCGTGACGTGCGCAATCGTGAAATGCGGATAAAACCGGCTGATCGTGAAGCCCAACAGGACCGAAAGCACGCTGGCTGCTGACGAGGCGACCAGAAATGCAGTGAGCGTGTGAGTCAGCTGCCGGCCAATCGCAGCGGGAATAATAATGAGCGCGCCAACCAGCATCGCGCCGAGAAATCGAAGGCCCAACAGAACCGTCAGTGAGAATACGAGTAAGAAATAAAGATTCAGTCGCGAGACCTTCACGCCCGTCGCGGCCGCGAGTTCCGGCGAGAAGAGTGAAAGGATCAACTGATGACGGAACATCCAGACAAACGCGACAATGACGCCGACCGCGAGCAATCCGATTGCAAACCACAGCGGCGTTAAGCTTTGAAATCCGCCGAAGAGCGCCTCGATCAAATCCTCACTCGGCGTCAAAACAATTCCAATAGCCAACGCGGCCGTGAAGATTACGCCGATGGCCACATCGGTCGTCATCGTCGCGCTCTTTTGCAAATGCCAAATCAAAATTGTTCCACAGAATAACGCGATGGCGGCGCCGACCAACGGATTCATCTTGAACAAAAGTGCGAGTCCTAATCCCGGCAGCGCGATGTGCGAGACTACATCGCCCGCGAGACTCATGCGCTTCATCAGCGCGAAACTTCCGATCAGACCCGCGGCGAGCGCGGTCAGCACAACGAGGACAAGTGAATATATTTCCGGAGTAGTCACGATTGAACAGGATGTGGTACTGACACGTGATGATCGTGATCGTAGAAACCAACCGATTCTCCGTACAGTTTCTCGAGTACGTCATGCGAAAGGGCATCTCGCGGACTGCCAAAACAGACGCGTTGGCGATTCAAACACAGAACGGTGGTCGCGTAACGAAAGACGAAACTCAGGTCGTGTGACACCATGATGCTTGCGAGGTTGCGCTCATCCTGCAGACGATGGATCAATTCATAGATGTGCTCTTCGCCCGGCTCATCGACGCTCGCGGTCGGCTCATCCAGCAGCAAAACGTTGGGCTCACCGATCAACGCGAATCCGATCAGGCCACGCTGAAATTGGCCGCCCGACAGATGGCCCACCGGCGTCGCCAAAATCTCTTTTGTCAGGCCGACGCTCTCTGCGACGCCGCTAGCATCATGAATCGAAACCCTCAACGTGCTGCATTTAGCTTGAAACAGATCGTTGAAGGTTAGCGGCAGGTGGATTTCAGCGTCGATCTTCTGCGGGACGTAACCGATTCGCGCTTGCGGAGCCCAGCGGATCTCTCCGGTCGAAGGAAGCAGACTTAGCAGAGCTTTCAATAGGACTGTCTTGCCGGCGCCGTTTGGGCCGAGAATGCTGAGGCGCTCGCGCTCGGACAGATCGAAGCTTACGTCCTCGACGATCAGCTTGTCCTGGATCCGAACCGATAGATTCTTGACTGTCAGCAGACTCATGCGCTGGAGAGTCTTAGCACGAATGCCGTTCGCTGGGAAGCGCAGAGATTCGGCAGTGATGCAGTTTCAGTCGTCATAGCTAGACCGGGCGTTTTACGACAAGCCGTCTAAAGACGGCTACATGGCTCGAAGCATCAATACAAAGTTCAAACTGCATCAGCACCCACAAGTTCGTTCGATCAACCCGTTACTCGTATCTAAGCGCTTCGATCGGATCGAGTGAAGCGGCTTTGCGCGCGGGATAGTAGCCGAAGAAGATTCCCACCGCGACCGAGAAGATCACGGAACCGATGATCGCCATCGTCGAGATCAGCGTCGGCCAACCAAGTATTCTTGGAATTGCGAGCGAAGCGGCGACACCGAGCAGAATGCCGAACAGTCCGCCGGTCAGACTCAGCACAACTGATTCGATCAGAAATTGACTGCGCACGGCGGACGAACGCGCGCCAATCGCCATGCGGATTCCGATCTCACGAGTACGTTCGGTTACGGAGACAAGCATGATGTTCATGATGCCGATGCCGCCGACCAGCAATGAGACTCCGGCGATGCACGCCAGCAGCATTGTCATGGTGCTGTTCGTTTGGTTTGCGGCTTCAGCGATATCCGACATGTTGCGCACCGTGAAATCGTCCGGGTCGTTTGCGTTCAGCTTGTGTCGCTGGCGCAGCAACTCGGTAATTTGCTGCTGAGCGGTATAAGTTGCATCCGGCGAAACGGCCGAGACGTAGGCGATCTGCAAACGCGGGCTGCCGAGAATTTTCTTCTGCACGGTCGTATAAGGCGTGAACGCGATGTCATCCTGATCGCGGCCTTGCTGGTCCTGGCCCTTGCGCGCCATTACACCGGCCACACGAAACGGCAGATTCTGAACGCGAATCGTTTGCCCGACTGGATCACCGCCGGCGAACAAGTTATCCGCGATTGTCTGTCCGATCACGAGTACGCGAGCCGCGGTGCGCACGTCTGAGTCAGTAAAAAACTCACCGCTCTGTACGCTCCATTTCCGAACCTCCGGAAATTGTTCGCTGACGCCCTGAATTGACGTGTTCCAATTCATGTTTCCAGCAACGAGTTGACCACGCGCATTCACAGTCGGGGTGACCATGGAAACGCTCGGCACTTCGCGCTTGATTGCGTCCAGGTCTTCCACTGTTAACGTATTCGTCCCGGTGTCGCCCGTACCGCTGCGCACGCCGCCAACGTTCTGCGCACCCGCGCTCACGAACAAGAGATTCGTGCCGATGCTGTCGATCTGCGCCTGCACAGTCGCCTGTGCTCCCTGGCCGATACTGACCATGGCGACTACTGCCGAAACGCCGATGATGATGCCGAGCATGGTTAAGGCGGCACGCATCTTGTTGCGCTGCAACGCTCGAAAAGCCACGCGAATAATGTTTAAGAGATCCATAACTTAAGAACCTGTCCGCAGTTTTCACAGATTACGCAGATAAAGATTGTTGTTTGGTCCCGTGAACTTTGTTTGCTGTTATCTGGATTCTGCTCATCGTTTTCTGCCTTCTGCTTTCTGCCTATTGCCATCTAATCTGTGTAATCTGCGTAATCTGTGGACTGCTATTCTTCATCTTCGTCCTCTTCGATCGCCGGCAGGTTCCTTAGCTCTGCCGCCGCGTCGCGTTGATCTTCCACCTGATAATCCTTGCGGATCTTTCCATCTTTGAAGACGACGATGCGCTGCGCGTATTGAGCGATGTCAGGTTCGTGGGTGACCAGCACCAGCGTGATGCCGCGTTCGCGATTCAAGCGCTGGAAGATTTCCATCACTTCGACAGACGTGCGCGAGTCCAAGTTCCCTGTCGGTTCGTCAGCCAGAATCAAAGCCGGATCGTTCACCAAAGCACGCGCGACTGCGACGCGCTGTTGTTGTCCGCCCGACAATTGATTCGGATGGTTCTGTTCGCGGCCGGCGAGACCAACTGCCGCCAGACTCTCCAGTGCGCGCTGATGACGCTGCGCGCCGGGAACCCCGGCATACAGCATCGGCAGCTCTACATTTTCCAAAGCCGACGTGCGCGATAGCAGATTGAATCCCTGAAACACGAATCCGATCTTGCGCGAGCGAATATCTGCGCGTTCGTCTTTCGACATCTCAGACACATCCTGGCCGTCAAGAATGTAAGTTCCCTTCGTCGGTCGATCGAGACAACCAATGATGTTCATCGTGGTCGATTTACCTGAGCCCGAGGCACCCATGATGGCTACAAACTCGCCTTCGCGAATTGTCAGCGAGGCCCCCCGCAGCGCGTGAACCTGAACGTCACCCATCGTGTAAGTCTTGTGGATGTTTTCAAGTTCGATCACCGGGCGCGCATCGCTTATTTCGATCGAACCGACGATCGCCGGATTCGCTTTTGTGATTTCCTGAATTGCTTGCATGACTCTTCTCGACTTACCAAGTCGCTCCGTCTTAAGTTTTTCTTTGCGATCCTTTGCGACTCTGCATCTTTGCGAGCAACCGTCAAATCCACTGGAGGCCGAATGCCAGAGAGTGAATTTCACGCAAAGGCGCAAAGCCGCAAAGGCGCGCGAAGTTACCGACCGCGTCCGCCACCTGCCGGGCCGCCCGTTCGCGGCGCGCCACCGAATCCGGGAGCTGACGCCTGGTTCGTATTCGACTTTGCGGCGCTACTGGATAGCGTCTGGCCAGTGATTACCATTTCACCTTCGACCAAATTGCCTTCGACAACTTCAGTCGACGCGCCATCAGTCAAACCAACCTTGATTCGACGTCGCTGCGGCTTACCGTCCTGGCCCATGACCCAAAGGATTCGCGTCTGGCCGGCGAGCACCGGCGCCGTCGCGGGCGCAAATTGGACATCGCCACCGTTTCCGGTTTTCGCGGTCGCATCAGTTGCGCCGTTGGATTGACGACGAGCCTGACCGTTGTAGTTTCCACTTGACCGTTGACCGGTCGCATCCTGTGGCGTGAATCGCAGCGCAGCATTCGGAACTTTCAAAACGTTGTTGCGCTCGTCAATCGTCACCGTTAGATTCGCGGTCATGCCGGGTTTCAATTTCTGTTCCGGATTCTCTACGTCGATCACTACGTTGTAAGTCACGACGTTCTGCACGTTCTGCGGATTCAGCCGCATCTGTTCGATCTTTCCGTCAAAGTCTTTGCCCGGAAACGCGTCGACGCTGAACTTCACTGACTTGGCGTTTTCGACCAACCCGATGTCCGCCTGATCGATGTTCGCGATGACCTGCATCTTCGTCAGGTCGTTCGCAATCGTGAACAGCGTCGGCGCCGACAGACTAGCCGCGACGGTCTGCCCGACGTTCACGTCGCGCGAAACCACGATGCCGTCGATTGGCGAAGCGATCGTCGTGTGCGCCAGATTCACTTGAGCAAGTTGAAGCGCCGCCTGAGCTTGTTGAACTTGGGCTTCGGCCGCGGACACGCTCGCCTGAGATTGTTGTACCTGCGCTTGCGACTGCTGCACTTGCGCCTGCGACGAAGCGATACCTGAACTCGCGGTCATTTGTTGAGTCAACGTTGCCTGATTGAGTTGGGCTACGCCTTGATCGTACTTCGCTTGCGCAGTTTGATAAGCAGTCCTGGCAACATCGAGATCGCGCTGGGCGATTATGCCGCTCTTGACCAACGCTTCCTGTTGCTTCAAAAGACTGAGCGCGTCGTCCTGCTGCGCTTTTAAGACGGCAAGATTCGCTTGCGCTCCGGCAACGCCAGCCTGATTATTTTGCGCCGTTGACGATGCGGCCTGCGCTCTCGCCTGCGCATCGCTCACGCCGGCGCGTGAATTTGCCACGGCTGCTTTAGCTTGCTGCAGACTCGCCTGTGCCTGTTGCAGATTCGCTTTGGCTTGATCGACCTGAGCTTTTGAGACAGCCGGATCGAGTTGCGCAATCACCTGTCCTTTCTTAACGACAGAGTTGTAGTCAGCATACAGCGCCGAAATCGTTCCCGATGCCTGGCTGCCGACTTGCACCGTCGTCACTGCCTGCAACGTTCCCGTCGCAGTGACAGTGTTGCGCAGGTTGCCGCGCTCTACTTTCGCCGTTAGGTATTGCGCGGCACTCGCTTGTCCGCCCCAGAAATAGAAACCGGCAGCGGCCAAAACCACTAGGCCCAACGCGCCAATGATTAAATGCTTCTTCTTCGTCATCAGCTTTGCCGACGCCGCTCTGATCGAGCCGAGAATTCTCGTGCCGTTGAAGCCACTTGCAATCGGTTGCTGTCTAATAATTTCTGTTGCCATCGTTTTTTCCTGTGATTCTTTTCAAGTATCGCCGGCGAGAACCGCACAAATCCGGCGCCAATCAGCTAGACACCGGACCATCGGCTCTCGTTACAGAGCGCCAGAAGCCCGAGCGTAAGCGAGGGCAACCTCGCCAGACCAATCAGCCACAGATGCACACGGATTTGCACGGATAAGCAAACTATTCTGATTTGCGTTTATCTGTGTGAATCTGTGGCTAAACTCTTCGCGCCAGTTGCCCTCGCTCACGGTCAGGCTTCTGACGCTCTGTAACGAAGCAATCGTCTCCGGTGTCTGCCCATTGAGAGGCTACGGCCTCATTTTTAGAACAAGGAGTAATGGGAATGAAAAAACTTGGGAAAGTTAAGTTACTGGCAATAGCCTCTCTCTCTGCTGTTGTCCTGGTTGTTGGTTCCATTGCCGTGGCGCAGTCCGTGAAGACACATCGTCAAGGACAGCGTGGCGCGTGGATGGGGCGTGGAATGCGTGGCGGCGTTTTTGCTCGTCTGAATTTAACGGTCGATCAGAAAGCCAAGATGAAGCAACTCCGCGAGAGCTTTGGCGAGACGAACAAACCGTTGCTCGCACAGCTTCGAGCCAAGCGGCAGGAGTTGCGACAGGCGAGTGAAGGCGGTACGTTCAATGAAGCGCTGGCTACTCAAAAATTGACGGAAATGGCAAGCCTGCAAGCCAAGGTGATGGGCGCGAGATTTCAACTGCATCAGCAGATGCTTTCAGTTCTGACAGCCGATCAGAAGGCCCAGCTCGATCAGTTGAAAGCGCAGTTCAAGGACCATCGCGGCGGTAGTCGCCGAATGGGTGGGCCGCGCGATAACGAGTAGCGCAACGTGTCAGAAGCCCGACCGTAAGGGAGGGCACGTTAAGCCACAGATTCATACGGATGAACACTGATCGCGAAAGTGCGAATGCTTGTTCTCTTATCTGTGCAAATCTGTGTTCATCTGTGGCTTATGAACCTTCCGTGGTGAGGTGCCCTCGCTCACGCTCGGGCTTCTGACACAAATCCAATTGAGGAGCGCTTCTGTCGAACGGTTACGAACAAGCCTCCGATCTCGAACTGGCGCGGCGTGCACGCGCGGAAGACGAGTCTGCGTTCGCAGAGATTGTTCGACGCTACAGCGCCCGAGTCTTCCACGTTGCGCACAGATTTTTTCGCGACCGCGGACACGCTGAAGAGGCCGCGCAGGAAACTTTCTTCAAAGCATTCGCGCAGATGAAAAGCTTTGAAGGCCGCGGTTCGATGGAAGGATGGCTAACGCGGATCGCGACGAATACTTGTTTGAACTTGCTGCGCAGTGCGAAGCGACGGCCAGAGATACTAACGTCGGATTTGAGTAACGATGAAACGGATTGGCTCGAAAATGTGTCTGACTTATCAGGGAGTGAGTCGCTCAACGCCGAACACAAAGTAATCGCAGTAGATTTAGCAGAGCGGTTGCTTGAAACGTTATCACCAGAAGATCGTTTGGCGTTGACCATGATGGATGGCGAAGGAGCTTCCGTGAACGAAGTTGCTGAAGTTACCGGCTGGTCTGAATCGAAAGTTAAGGTGCGGGCCTTTCGCGCCAGAAAGAAGGCACGAGAAGCTCTGGAGAAATTATTAGGTTAGTAGGAAATGTTTAGCAGCGGGCTACCGCCCGCTGATGCGGGCAAGGATGCCCGCTCCAAACAGGTGAACCATGAACGACAATCACATCACAGACATCCTCGACAACGCGCCGGTCGCAAATCTTTCTGAAAGCGAGCTGCAAACGATTCGGGCTCACGTCTCGACTTGCGCCGAATGTGAACGAGCGTTTGCGGCGGCGCAACTCTCTGCGTTGCTGATGAAAGAGCGCACCAGTGAAGCGGCCCAGAGTGCGTTCGACGCTAATCCTTTTTTCCAAACGCGCGTACTAGCCGCCTGGCGTGAACAGCAAACGTCCGCAGGCGCGTGGAGTCTACGCCGATTATGGAATGCGACAGGCGCCCTGGTCGCATCGATGGCGGCAACGACCGCGGTGTTGGCTGTACTCGCGTTCGCCGCGCCATCTGCTGACTCAACGACACAAGTGCAAGCCGCGGTGCTTCCCTATTCAGCTGAATCAGTCGTGTTAGATCAGGATCAAGACAACAAACAATTGACGAACGATCAAGTGATCAATGCGATCTATGCTGACGATGACGAAGGCAAGTAATCATGAACAACATATTGAAGAGTAAGTGGCAGGTGCGGGTAGCGGCCGTTTTGATTTTTGTTCTGGGGTTCGCCGCGGGCATCCTGGCCCTAAGCGCATATCGCGCGTGGGCGCGCAATCGCACTCCGGCGGATCGTTTCGACCAACTCGCCACGCGTCTGCAGCTGAACGCGGATCAAAAAACCAAGGTGCAGCAGATATTTACCGATACGCGTCAGCAACTGCAGAATTTGCGTAAAGAGTCAGAGCCGCGCGTGAATGACATTCGTCAACAGACCGATCAGAAGCTCCAGCAGGTGCTGACTCCTGATCAGTGGAAACAATTTCAGCAGATGCGAGCTGAGATGCGGTCCCGGCGTGGTCGTCCCGACCAGCCATAATTCAAGCGTAGAAATTCGTAAAGAATGATTAGTCTTTGGCGGCGTAAATTGCTTCTTCAAGAGTGAATCGTTTTTCGTAAATTGCTCGGCCCACGATTACGCTATCAACCTGGCAGTCCGCAGCCTTTTTCAGTGTCTCGATGTCGTCGAGAGAAGACACTCCGCCGGATGCAGTAACCTTCAAGCCTGATTCGAGCGCAACTCTGCAAGTCATTTCAACATTCGGTCCTTCCAACATGCCGTCCCGAGCAACGTCGGTATAAATAATTCGGGTAACTCCGATTGCCGCGACCCGGCGCGCTAATTCGATCGCGGCAATCGCTTCCGCTTGCTCCCAGCCGCGAATTACCACCTGACCATTGTTTGCATCGATGCCTACTGCGACGCGACTCGATCCGAATGAATCGAGCAGCGTTCTTAGAATTTCCGGAGACTCAACTGCGAGCGTGCCGATGACCACGCGGGATACGCCGAGCCGCAATGCCTGTTCGACGTCAGCGAAACTGCGCAATCCTCCGCCGAACTGAACAGGGATGTTGATTGCTTCGACGATCGACTTCAGCGTTTGCCGATTTTTCGAATTGCCTTCAGCGAACGCGCCATCGAGATCCACAACGTGCAGCCATTGCGCGCCTTGATCTTGAAAGCTCCGGGCGATGTCAACCGGATTGTCATCATATTGAGTCAGGTCATCCTTGCGTCCCTGTCTCAGGCGCACGCAGCGACCATCGCGAAGATCGATTGCGGGAATAATCAGCATTCGTTAATGATCGCCATCACCTCGTCGAACAACGCGCCGTTAGTCGCAATCGCATTGCCGCCGTAAATTGTTTTCTCGCCGCGCCAGTTCGTAAAAGTGCCGCCGGCTTCTTCGAGAATTGGGGCGAGCGGCGCGCAATCCCAAACATTCATGTGCGGATCGATCATGATCTCCGCGCGTCCCGTCGCGACCAGAACATATCCGTACGCATCGCCCCAGGTGCGACGCGCGTCGACTCGCTGCTGCAAACGTTCGCACGCCGCGCCAAATCCATGCTGATCGCAGGTGCCGAAGTCCGTGCACAATAACAGCGCTTCGTTGAGCGCCTTGGTCGCGGAAACTTGCGCCGGCTTGTCATTGAGAAAACAGCCGAGGCCTCTGGCGGCGAAGACGATCTCGTTTAGTTCCGGCAGATTCACTACGCCAATCGTTATTTCACTGTCGACCTCCAGCGCGAGCAGAACGGCGTAAATCGGCACACCGTGAACGAACGAATAGGTGCCGTCGATCGGATCGATAATCCAACGCCTGCCTGATTTGCCTTCTTTCTCGCCTTCTTCTTCGCCGAGAATGCCGTCGTCGGGAAACGCCTTCTCGATGCGCGAACGAAGGTGACGTTCCGTTTCGCGATCGGCATTCGTCACGAATGAGTTGTCGGCCTTCCGCTCCGCAGCAATCGACTGTTTGAAATATCGCGAGGTGATCGTCCCCGCCTCTACAGCAAGCTCGACGGTGAAGTCCAGAAGTTGTTTTGTCTCGTTTGCTCTCAAGATGCTTCCTGATGATTGCCGCCGCGGTTCACCAATTCTTCACTGATTTCCAGCAACGTCACGCCGCGTTCAACCAACAGGACCAGCAGGTGATAGAGCAGATCGGAGGCTTCGTTAGTAAACGCTTCGCGATCGTCATTCTTTGCCGCGACAATGGTTTCCGTGGCTTCTTCGCCAACTTTTTTCAGAATCTTATCGATGCCTTGATCGAACAAATACGTCGTGTACGAACCTTCGGGCCGCTCGCGTTGTCTCGACGCGATCAATTCGTAAAGGCGCGTCAACGTTTCACCCAGATTAGTTTCCGGCTGCGCATTCTGATCGAACGCTGTGTTGAAAAAGCATGATTCGGCGCCGGTGTGACAAGCCGGGCCTTGCGGTATAACGCTGACGAGTAGCGCATCTGCGTCACAATCAAACGCGAGTTTTTCCACGCGTTGCGTGTGGCCGGAAGTTTCACCCTTGTGCCAAAGCTGCTGACGCGAACGAGACCAAAACCAGGTCTCGCCAGTTTCCAGCGTGCGCTCCAGACTCTCCTTGTTCAGATAGGCGAGCGTGAGCACGCGCCGGGTCTGAGCATCCTGAACGATCGCGGGCACCAGGCCAAGTTTATCGAAATTGATCTCTTCGATGTTCATCGCACTACGACTCCTCGTTCACGCAAATAATTCTTCACGTCACCAATTTTGTATTCGCCGAAATGAAACAAAGATGCGGCCAGCACCGCACTCGCGCCGCCAACGGTCAGCGCCTCAAGAAAGTGTTCGAGTTTTCCCGCGCCGCCTGAGGCAATCACCGGGATACGAACTGCGGAACTGATTGCGCGCGTCAATTCAAGATCGTAGCCGTCACGCGTGCCATCGCGATCCATGCTGGTCAAAAGAATTTCACCAGCGCCCAACGCTTCGGCTCGCTGCGCCCATTCGACCGCATCCAGATCGACTTTCTTCCGGCCGCCGTGCGTAAAGACTTCCCAACCTGCAGACGTATCGATCGCGCTTCTGCGACGCGCGTCGATAGCAAGGACTATGCATTGGCTGCCGAATGTTTCCGCGGCCGCGGAAATCACTTCCGGCCGTTCAACCGCGGCCGTGTTCACCGAAACTTTGTCGGCGCCCGCGCGCAGCACTGCGCGAATGTCTTCGACAGAACTCAAGCCGCCGCCAATCGTCAGTGGGATGAATACTTCGTCGGCGACACGCCGCGCCATGTCGATCATGATTGCGCGTTTATCTGACGACGCGGTGATATCGAGGAACGTTAGTTCGTCCGCGCTTTGCGCATCGTAGGCGCGGGCCTGCTCGACTGGATCGCCTGCATCAACCAGCGAAACGAACCTAATCCCCTTGACCACGCGACCGCGATCGACGTCGAGACAAGGAATGATTCGTTTCGCGAGCATGATGACTCAAGGACATTCAAGCCGGTGTCAGAAGCCCGACCGTCAGGGAGGGCACCTCTACCGAGAGTTGCCCTTGCTTACGCGCGGGCTTCTGACACGATTCTCCTGATCGCAAAATTCTTCAGCAGACGCAGCCCGTCCTGCTGACTCTTTTCCGGATGAAACTGGACACCGCAAATATTCTTATGCGCAACGATCGAAGCGAACGCCGATTCGTATTCAGTCTCGCCAATCACAACGTCTTCCTCCGCCGGCTCACAAAAGAACGAATGAACAAAATAAAAGAACGAGCGATCGCCTATCCCTTCGAACAACGGATGCGCTTGCTTATGTCGGACCAGGTTCCAACCAACGTGCGGGATCGGCAACTCCGTTTCAAAAGCGCGCACGCGACCCGGCAACAAACCCAAGCCGCGGGTGTGCCGGAACTCTTCCGATTCTTCAAACAGCATTTGCATACCCACGCACACGCCCAGCAGCGGCGTTCCCTCAGCTACGCGTTGCCGCACCAATTCATCAAACCCGCGCTGCGATAGCTCTTTCATGCACGCTGCGAATGCGCCGACGCCCGGTAAGACTAATCGTTCAGCATTCGCGAGAACGTCCCGATCAGAGCTAACCACGGCGTCGCATCCGGTCGCGACGAACGCTTTCTCGACCGAGCGGAGATTGCCCACTCCGTAATCGATAATCGCCACACGCGGCATCGAGTGTTACAAAACTCCTTTTGTGCTGGGCACACCTTGAATGCGTGGGTCGCGCGCTACCGCCTGTTTCAGCGCCCGCGCCGTAGCCTTGAAAGTGCCTTCGAGAATGTGATGCGTATTTCGCCCGCGCAAACAATCGATGTGCAGATTGAACTTCGCGGTTTCCGCAAACGAGCGCCAGAAATGTTCCGCGAGTTCGACCGAGAAGTTTCCGATCTTCTGACGTTTGGTCTGCGCCTCATAAACAAGATAGAAGCGGCCCGACAAATCGATCACTGAACGACAGAGCGCCTCGTCCATCGGCACGATGGCTTCGCCGTATCGATTGATTCCCGCTTTATCACCCAAAGCTTCGCGCAAAGCCTGACCAAGCGTTAGCGCGATGTCTTCGACTGAATGGTGATCGTCAATTTCCAGATCGCCTTTACAAACGATTTCCAGATCGAACAGGCCGTGCCGAGCGAAAAGCTCGAGCATATGATCGAGAAACGGCAGGCCTGTATCGATCCGCGCGCGGCCGCTGCCGTCGAGATTCAGCTCGACGCGCACGTCGGTTTCTTTGGTGCGCCGATTGATCGAAGCAGATCGTGCTGCGGTCTTCTTCGTTGTCGCCATGCTTTCGTTCACTCCTGTTTGAAAATGTCGCGCAGGGCCGTAATCAACTTGCCGTTTTCTTCCGGCGTTCCAACGCTAACGCGAAAATAATCCGACAACATCGGATAGCTGCTGACATCGCGAATCAGAATGTCGCGCTTCAATAGTTCGTCAAAAACTTTTCGCGGGGTGATTGTCGATCGCACAGCGATGAAATTCGCGCGCGACTTAACCGGCAAGAGACCGTCAATTCTTCCAAGTTCAGTAAACAGCCGATCGCGTTCGGCAATGATCGCTTGCACCAACGGCCGCAATTCATCTTCGTACAAGTCAATCGCAACTTCGGCCGCGGTTTGCGAAATCACATTCAGGTTGTACGGAAGCAGCGCCTTACCAATCTCATGTGTTAACTCCGGCGCGGCCAGTAAGTAACCCACTCGCAGTCCCGCCATCGCCATTGCTTTTGAGAACGTCCGCAACACGACGAGGTTCGGACAATCTTTCAACAGAGGGACCACCGAATGCTCGCTGAATTCGTGATAAGCCTCGTCAACGATGATTAGACCATTCGACGCGTTTAGTAGCCCGCGCAGATCGTCATCATCAATCACGCAGCCGGTCGGATTGTTGGGCGAGCAGATGATCGTTACGTCGGGTTTGAAGTCGGTCACCGTATCTCGCAACCGATCCACGTCGTATTCGAGATCCTCGTTCAGTGGCACACTCAACACTTCGCCATCGAGCACAGTTGCGATTTGCCGGTAGAGCGTGAATGTCGGTTCGGAAATCAGCACGCGTTTTCCCCTGCCGACGGTTACCATCAGAAGCGCCTGAATTAATTCATTCGATCCGTTTCCCGCAAGAATTCCTTCGGCCTTCCAGTCCGCGAACTTTGCCAAGGTTTCGTGCAAGCGTGTCGGAACAAAGTCGGGATAACGCGACCACTTTCGCGCCGCCAGCCGCCGCTCGGTCTCTTGTCTAATCCGCGCGGGCGCGTCCCACGGATTTTCGTTCTGATTGATCTTCACGCGCGCGCGCTGCGCTGACAGCGTGTACGCGCGCAACTCGCGAACGCTCGGCTTGATGATGTCGACCGGCTTACTCATTTATTTGACTCTGATCATTGCTGAACGCGCGTGCCCGTCGAGGTGTTCAGCTCTTGCCAACGTCGAGATTTTGCCGGCGCAATCGGCGAGAGCTTCGCGCGAATATCGAAGTGTGCTGGTTCGTTTCACGAAATCATAGACTCCCAGCGCCGAAGAAAATCGCGCGGCGCCCCCGGTCGGCAAAATATGGTTCGGTCCCGCGAAATAGTCGCCCACCGCTTCCGGCGTGTATGGACCAAAAAAGATTGCGCCCGCATTTTTTGTTTTTGCGGCAACTGCTTCGTCGTCATCGGTTACGATTTCAAGATGTTCCGGAGCGAGATCATTGATGATCGAAACTCCTTCGTCTAAATCTGCAACCACGATAAGCGCGCCAAATTGGGCGAGCGACTTCTCTGCAATAGCTTTTCTAGAAAGAGTCGAGAGTTGTAGCTCCAATTCCGCCGCGACTTCACGCGCCAATGATGCGCTGGTCGTAATCAGAATTGCCGACGCGTCCTCATCGTGTTCGGCTTGAGCAAGCAGATCGGCCGCGACGAGATCAGCAGGCGCGTTTTGATCAGCCAGAATCACCACCTCGCTCGGGCCGGCGATCGAATCGATACCCACGACTCCAAACACGAGTTTCTTCGCTGCGGCGACGTAACGATTTCCGGGGCCGGTGATCTTATCGACCGCGGGCACAGTTTCCGTGCCGAAGGCCAGCGCGGCAATCGCTTGTGCGCCACCGACCGCATAAACCTCGGTGACGCCAAGTTCGATCAAGGCCGCCGCTAACGCAGGATTCAATTCAGTCGGCGGCGTCGCTACGATGATCCGCTCTACTCCGGCGACCTGCGCCGGCACCACGTTCATGATCACCGACGATGGATAACTCGCCGTTCCGCCAGGCACGTACAATCCGGCTCTGGTAATCGGCGTGATTCGCTGGCCCAGTCGAACGCCGTCGGCAGGCGAAATCTCCCACGACGACTCGCGCTGCTGCTCGTGGAATGCGCGAACGTTTGCGATTGATTCGCGCAGTGCCGCCAAAAAGCCTTCATCAACTGCTGTCGATGACTTTCTCAGTTTCAGCTCATCAATGCGAAGTTCCGATTGCGTCAGGGTTACACCATCAAACCGCGCCGCATATTCGATCAACGCGACATCGCCGCGCGTGCGAACGTCTTTGATGATTTCGGCGACGTCGTTCATCAATTGCGCATCCAACGCCACGCTTCGTTCGCGGATGCGCTTGAGCTTGTTCGCCAACGATTGACGATCGTTGCTGTTGATAATCTCAAGCATCCGCTCTTGCTCCTTCGCGGACGGTTGATCCCACCTTGTCGATCAATTTGATCATCGATTTCGCTTTCAATTGATAACTAGCGCGATTAACTATCAGTCGCGCGGTTGATGAAAAAATGTCTTCGACTACCGCGAGACCGTTTTCCCGCAACGTTCGACCCGTCTCGACCAAATCGACGATGCAGTCGGCAAGGCCAAGAACCGGCGCCAACTCGACCGACCCCGACAGTTGAATGATTTCGACGGGTTGTCCGCGCGAACCGAAGTGGCGCGTCGCAATGCCCGGATATTTCGTTGCGACCTTCAGCATTCCATGGCCGTTCGGCGGTGCATCCGCCAGCGCGGCGACCACCATGCGACAACGGCCGATCGGCAGATCGAGCGGCTGTAAAACGTCCGCGTTGGTCTCCAGCAAAACATCGCGGCCGACGATCCCACAATCAGCGACGCCGTGTTCGACATAGACCGCCACGTCGCCCGGTTTCACAAAAAGAAATCGATACTCGCCGGTCTGATCTTCGATCGAGAGACGGCGTGATGATTCACCCGCATCCGACACATTGATGCCGATACTTTTCAGCAAGTCGAGAGCGTCGGATTGCAGCCTGCCCTTCGCGATCGCGATCGTCAGTTGAGTCATCGTTTCGTCTCCGGCGTTGAGATGAGAACGCGTTCACCTCGCGCTCGCGCGGCGATCGCCTCTTGCAACGTGGCGAGGCTGTCATTCGACGTGACGCGGCACGTCGTTGCTTCGGCTTGGCCATTTCCCTTTCCATCGCGAGCAATCATCACGTCAGTTAGGGCATCGAGATCGATTACGAAGCCGATGGCCGGCTCCGCTGCCCCGAGTTTCGCCGTCAGGTGATCGTACCGACCGCCGCTTCCAATCCGCACTCCCGCGCCTTTCAAATAAATCTTGAAGTTCAGGCCCGTGTAGTAATCCAGCGTCGAAACATCGCCCAAGTCGACCTCGAAACGATCCATCAAATTCAACGACACCATTGTTTCCCACACGAGTTCCAAACGATCAAGAGCCGCGCGCGATCGTTCGTTCGTGATCACCTGGCGCGCGGCATCGAACACTTCACCTTTGCCTGAGAGTTGAGTGAGTTCGGCAAAGCGTCTGCTTTCGTCGACCGCGGCGAATTGTGAAAGCAGCCGTTCCAAATCCGTTGCGTTGCGGCTATCAATCAACTCTCGCATTGCGGCGCGCTGCGCAGAATCGAGTTCGAGGTTCTCCGCGACACCATTAAAAATCTCGACGTCGTTCAGAGTGATGATGAAGTCGTTTCGCAATCCCAGACGATCGAAAATCTCACAAGCGATCAAGAGCATTTCGATTTCGGCCGGGTCGCCGCCGACTCCGAACAGCTCACAACCGATTTGGGTAAGCTCTCTTCTGAACTCCGCCTGTGATTTTGCGTGCTGTCGAAAAACGGGCGCGACGTACCAAAGTCGCAAAGGTCTTTCGCGACGCTTGAGCAGCGTCACGGCCGCGCGCGCAACGCTCGAAGTCACGTCCGGCCGCACGGCAAGCAGCTTCCCGTCGGCGTCCATGAAGCGGAGCGAATTGCTCGCTTCGTTGCCCATCCCTTGCTCGAACAGCGAGTAGTAATCGATAGTCGGCGTGGTTATTTCTTCGTAAGACCAGCCTTCGAATACGGCGAGCGCGGTCTCTTCGATTGCTCGCCGAACGCGCGCTTCGCGGCCAAAGAAATAGCGTAAGCCGCTGGGAATTCCTGAAAGTGGATCAGTCATAAACGTCTCGCGAAAAACAAAACCCGCCGCCAAACTTGTTGTCTGGCAGCGGGTCGAAATTTCCGGGGTGTTGTTGGCTAAGCTCGATGAGTCGTTAGTCAATCATCCCGGACCACGCTGCCAAATGCCGATGATGATCGGCATGGTGGTGATGTCCGTGATGATGTTGGCAACTAAAACTCATTCGGTTAGCCTTCTGCAACACCGTGTATACGCGAGTCCCCGCGCCGATGTCAAACGGCGGGCCTCCTTCATTGTGGGCGCCGGAGAGTTGCCAACCATGAGCTTCACGATTCCGCGCGAGCAAACCGTGACCGTGAGTCCATTCATCTGCTAATCTGTTGTCGATGTTCTTCAAGAAAATCGGAATCAACATCACCTTATTAACGGTTGCTGTTTCGTTAGGCATTATCGTTCTGGATTCAACGATCGGCCGCGCTCAATCGCCAACCGAATCGAAGTCGTCCGAGAGCGATGCACAATCGCGCGTCAAGCCGACGGTTCTGTTGCCCAATACTTCACCGGGCATGTCGCTCGACTCAGCAATGATGCGCAACCCGGAATTGCGCGATCAATTGAAATGGACCTTCGGCGCCAAAGAGCAGCACGGCTGGTATCTCTACACAGCCTTAATCAAACATTTACTCAACACGGAAGAAAGCCCTGCGTCACAACGCTTTGCGTCGGCGCTGAGCCAGTGGCAACAGAATTCAAATCTGGCGCCGACCGGAGTTCTTGATGAAGACTCGCTGATGGCGATGGTTGGTCAGTGGCAAAACGCACGGATTCAGAATCGCGAGGTTGCGCCGCCCGAGCAATTGCTCACGGCTCCGGCTTCAGACTTTTTCGATCCGCAACGGCTGGAAGAATTGCGGCAGGTCCAACGCGAAGCATACACAGCTTACAAACGCATGGTTGCTGCGGCGATTGCCGAGCCGTCCCTTCACCTTCGTCATAGTTCGAAGGAGACGTTAGCGCCCGACGAAAAGTTCCTGAAGATCATCTCTTCGTTTCGTTCGCGTGAATATCAAGAGGAACTGCGGCGCAAGTCGCCCAACGCGGGCCGCGCCGGACTCGCGCTGAACAGTCCGCACTTCACCGGACGGGCGCTGGATATTTATGTCGGCGGCGATCCCGTCGACACGCGTGACGCAAACCGCGCGATTCAGGTTCAGACGCCGGTCTATCAATGGCTGGTGCGCAACGCCGAGCGCTTCGGGTTCCGCCCGTATTTTTACGAGCCGTGGCATTGGGAATACGTAAAGTAAACGCTAATTCCGATGTCGGAATTTAATCGAATCGAAATCAACACACAGGCCTCTTGCAGACCGCGAGTAAAGCAGCACCGGAAGTTATTGGTAGAGGGTCGGCGCACGCCGATTTTTCGGATGCTGAATTGCGCGACATCATGCAGCAGGCGCTACTGAATGTCGCGCCGGGCGCGCGCGTCCTGGCAATCATTCCAGACAAAACTCGCGACGACAACACAGATATTCTGTTCCCCTGCGCGGCCGACATTCTGTTGGAACGTCAGGTTTTGCAATTCGACGCCCTGGTCGCTCAGGGAACGCACGTGGCAATGTCCGAAGCCGAGAAGCGTTTGAAGATCGGATCGTCGGACGGCAAGACGCCGCCTGGACTCGGCGAGATTTTCGATCACCAGTGGAATGTTCCCGAAGAACTGACCACGATCGGTGAGCTGGATGCAGCCGAGGTAAAACGTTTGACCGGCGGCTTAATCACTGAACCAGTGAGAGTGAATTTGAATCGGCGGTTGGCGCCTGGCATCTATGACACCATTCTGATCTTTAGCGCCACCGTGCCGCATGAAGTCGCTGGATACGCCGGCGGCGCGAAATATCTTTTTCCCGGAGTGGCCGGTCCTGATCTCACGCACGCAACGCATTGGCTGGGCGCGCTCGCCAGCATCGAGAACGTCATTGGCCGCGTCGAAACTCCGACTCGCCACATGATCGAAGCGGCTGCCGATTTCGTCTCGGCTCAGATCATCACATTGAACTCTGTCGTTTCGCGCGATGATAACGATCGTTTGCGGACGCACGCGCTGTTCGCGGGAGATTTTCGCCAGGCGTTTCGCGCGGCGGCAGAAGTAAGCCGGCAAGTTCACATCAAATACACTGGCCGCAAATACAGACGCGTGGTGGCTTTACTGGATGAGCACTACGACGAACTCTGGGTAGGTGGCAAAGCGAGTTACAAGCTCGGCGGAATTATCGAGGAAGGCGGCGAGCTGATCATCTATGCGCCGCACCTTCGATCGATTTCGGAAACGCACGGTCGCTTGATTGAAAAGTACGGATACGCGCCGCTGGATCGTGTGCGAGAGATGGTCGCGCTGTCAACTGAGCTACAAAGCAATCTCGCCGTCGCGGCGCATCTCGCGCACGTCTCATATGCCGGCAAGCGTGATGAACGCGGCCGTGTGGTTCCGCGTTTTCGGATCACGATGGCTTCCGCCCTCGATGAAGAGACCTGCCGGCGCGTTCATCTCGGTTTCATGGACCATCGACAATTTCGACGTGAAGACTATGAAAACGATCCTAATACTTTAGTCGTCGAACGAGCGGGGAGAGATTTGTATCTCGTAGAACCTCACTGAGCCAAAAAGCGGAAAAGCGGCGTCAAGCCGCCGCACTCCAAAATCATCGTCCCATCCACCCGCCATCGACCACCAAAATCTCGCCGTTAACATAATCGCTCGCCGGTGATGCGAGGAAAACCGCCGCTCCCGCTAAATCGGAAGGCTCGCCCCAACGGCCTGCCGGGATGCGTTCAAGGATCTGACGGTTCCGAGTTTCATCCTGCTGCAGCGCCCGCGTGTTATCGGTACGCATATAGCCAGGCGCGATCGCATTCACGTTGATTCCCTTCCCGGCCCACTCGTTCGCCAGTGCTTTAGTCAGTTGAGCGACGCCGCCTTTGGACGCCGCATAAGCAGGAACCGTGATGCCGCCTTGAAAAGAAAGCAATGATGCGATGTTGATAATTTTTCCGCTGCCTTGCTCGATCATTTTTCTGCCGGCGAGCTGTGAAAGACGAAATATCGCGGACAGGTTAACTTCGATCACCGTGGACCAATCGTCCTCTGAATAATCTACCGCGGGCGCGCGACGAATCGTCCCGGCGTTGTTAACCAAAATATCGAGCCTGGCAAATTCGTTGATGGTTGCATCGATCAAATCCCGCGGCGTTTCTTTCTTAGAGAGATCGCCCGTGACTCCGAAAGCCTTTCTTCCAAGCTGTGCAATCGAATCACACGTTGCTTCGGCCGACCGAGTGTTGCCGTGACAAGCCACGTCCGCGCCAGCTTCAGCGAGGGCGATCGCGATCGCCTGGCCCAAGCCGGCCGCAGCTCCAGTCACGAGCGCGACTCTTCCATCAAGCCTGAATCGATCGAGAATCATCGTTGCTCAGCCTACGACAGAAAGTCTTCGCGCACGGGCGTAAAGATGTCGATCAACACCACCTCTTCATCCATCATCGTCGCGCCGTGAAGACTGTTGGAAGGAAAGTGCAGCACATCGCCCGGTGAAACGATACGCTCTTCGCCTTCGAGGAAAAACCGGACGCGTCCCTGAATAACGATCGACATCTGTTCATGCGGATGACGATGTTGGGGTGTAACCAGAAGCGGCGCAAAGCGAAACCGGCAGATCATCATTTGCTGACCAACGACCAGCTGGCGTTCGATTCCTTCCGCCGGATGTTCAATTGGAATCGTTGACCAGTTGAGATGCTGTGCCTTGTTTAGTTCTTGAACTGCCGACATCTACTATTCTTCCTCCTCTGTTATGCAGTCAGTACCGCGAGCAGTGGCGATTGCAACTGGAGCGCAAGCGTGCTCGCTTGCAATCACTCGTCGGAGAGACAGAGTGCAACCAGGACGGTTGCGCTCCAGTCTTACCCGGTCGCGATTGCTCCCGGTACTGACCTCATCCGCGCCGTGCGCACCGCTTCAACGTATGCGCGCGCTGCCTCCACAACCTTCTCCGGTTGGCCGGCACGAATCGCGCGCACATCCACCAGATCCGCGCCGACGCCGATCGCTGCTGCTCCGGCTTCAATAAAACTCGCGGCAGTCGCGAGCGTGACGCCACCCGTCGGCACCAGTTCGATCTGTGGCAGCGGCGCCTTCAAGGACTTGATATAACTTGCGCCGCCCATCGCACCGCACGGAAAAACTTTGACGAAATCAGCGCCGGCATTCCATGCGGTGACGATCTCAGTCGGAGTGAGTGCGCCCGGCATCACCGGTACATCCAATTCGCGACAGCAGGCGATCGTGTCGAGATTCAGCGCGGGACTGACGATGAACTTTGCTCCGGCGTCGATGCATGCGCGCGCAGTTTCGGGATCGAGCACTGTCCCGGCGCCCACAGTCGCCTCGTCGCCAAAACGTTTGGTTAGTTGCTCAATTACCTGCACAGCGCCCGGAACCGTCATCGTGATTTCGAGCAGCGACACGCCGCCGGCTTTGATTGCTTCGACAACTCGAATCGCTTCGTCGGCTGACGATGCACGCACGACCGGAATGACGCCGATGTCGCGGATACGTTGGATGACTTCGGATTTGTTCATGAATTTCACCACAGAGGACACTGAGAAGAAATGGCAAAAAAGCTAAGGGCAAAGAGCCAAGTGATCGCACCTAAATCGAGTTTTCATTTAGCTAGCCTTGGCGCTTAGCACTTTGCTCTTTGCGGTTTCCTCTGTGTCCTCTGTGGTTATTGGATCTACCTAGCCACTCGCGCCCCGCCACCCTTCATCAACTTCTCGACTTCGCTCAACGTAGCCATGGTCGTATCGCCCGGTGTGGTCATTGCCAGCGCGCCGTGCGCCGCTCCGCAATCGACCGCATACTGCGCACCTTTGTTCATTAAGAAGCCGTAGATCAATCCCGACGCAAACGAATCACCGCCGCCGACGCGATCGTAGATTTCCAGGTTCTCTCGTGTAGGGGCTTGATAAAACGCACCGTTCGAATAACACACCGCACCCCAGTCGTTAATCGTCGCGGTCTTAGCATTTCTCAGTGTCGTGGCCACAACTTTGAAGTTGGGAAAGTCTTTGGTAGCGCGCTCGATCATCCGGCGAAAGTTTCCAATTTCGAGTTTCGATAAGTTTTCATCAACGCCTTCGACTTCGAAACCGAGACAGGCCGTAAAGTCTTCTTCGTTACCGAGCATCACGTCGATCAGTGGCGCCAGCCCGCGATTCACTTCCTGCGCGCGAGCTTTGCCCCCGATTGATTTCCAGAGCGACTCGCGATAATTCAGATCGTACGAAACGATCGTTCCGTGCTTCTTCGCCATTTCGATGGCCTCGCGCGCCACCGACGGCGTCGTCTCAGACAAAGCACAAAAAATTCCGCCGGTGTGAAACCAGCGCGCGCCTTCGTTGCCGAAGATCTTTTCCCAGTCAATATCGCCCGGTTTCACTTGCGATATGGCCGTGTGGCCGCGATCTGAGCATCCCACCGCGGCGCGCACGCCGAAACCGCGCTCGGTAAAATTCAGTCCGTTGCGCAGCTGTCGTCCGATGCCGTCATACGGCAGCCAGCGAACGTGCGATTGATCTACACCGCCCTGATAGATCAAATCCTGCACCAAACGTCCGACTGGATTATCAGCGAGCGCAGTCACGACCGCGGTGTTCATGCCGAAACATCTTTTCAGTCCGCGCGCGACGTTGTATTCGCCGCCGCCCTCCCAAACCTGAAATTGGCGCGTGGTCGCCACGCGGCCATCGCCGGGATCGAGACGCAGCATCACCTCGCCAAGACTTACCAAATCCCAGCGACATTCGCTCTTTGACTTGATTGTGAGAGCTTCGCTCATTTCGCGGGACTAAGACTTTCAGAGTCGAAGAGCGGAGCAGGCTCTAACCTCGGAACGAGCAAGTGAATGATTAGCAGCGCGATCAAGTATGTGCTGCCGGCGATAATGAAAATCGGGAGGTAACTTCCGGTCCACTGCAGAATGTAACCGACGATTTTCGAAATCAACATCCCGCCAATCGCGCCGGCCATGCCCCCGATACCCACCACTGATCCAATCGCCTGTCGTGGAAACATGTCGGAAGTCGTCGTGAAGATGTTTGCCGACCACCCCTGATGCGCAGCCGCCGCCAAACCAACCAACACTACGGCGATCCACACGTTTGAAGCCTTTGACGCGAACACGACCGGCACGACAGCCAACGCGCAAATGAGCATTGCGGTCTTGCGCGAGCGATTGACGCTAAGGCCGCGCTTAATCAATGAACCGGACAACCACCCGCCCGCGACGCTGCCGATATCAGCCATCAAGTACACGATGACAAGCGGCAGTCCGATGCTCTTCAGATCGACGCCATAACTCTTCTTCAAAAAATCCGGTAACCAAAACAGATAGATCCACCAGATGGGATCCGTCATGAATTTGCCGATCGCAAACGCCCAGGTTTGACGATATGGAAGCAGACGCTTCCATGGAACCCGCGATTCGATTTCAGGCGGATCGCTGCGGATGTAACTTAGTTCTTTCGCCGACAGTCGCGGATGTTCTTCTGGTCTTCGATAGAAGGTCAACCACAGCGCCAGCCAGAGGAAACCGGTTAAGCCGGTAACTATGAAGGTCCATTTCCAACCATATGAGATGGTGAGCCAGGGCACGGTCACGGCAGCGACCAACACCCCGACGTTGGTTCCCGCATTAAAAATTCCAGTAGCTAGAGCACGCTCTTTTCTCGGAAACCATTCCGCAACGGTTTTGATTGAGGCGGGAAAATTTCCTGCTTCACCTAGTCCGAGTGCAAAGCGCGCCACACTGAAGCCAGCGACAGTGCTCACCAGCGCATGCGCCATTGCCGCGATGCTCCAAATAAGAACCGAAAGCGAGAAACCTTTGCGCGTCCCGAGCCAATCCATAACGCGCCCCGCTGCCAGTAGTCCGATCGCATACGCTGTTTGGAACGCGAAGACCACCCAGCTGTATCCGATCTCGTCCCAAACGTGAGCCTGCTGCAGCGTGTCTTTCAGCGTCGCGATGACTTGTCGATCGAGATAGTTGATCGTCGCCGCAAAAAAAAGCAGCCCACAGATCGTCCAGCGAACACTTCCGACTCGCGTTTGAATTCCCAACGCGGCATCGGCAGCTCCAATCGCACTGGCGCCGGCAGACTGCGGTGGCGCGACGCCTGACTGCGATTTTGGGAGAGCTACCTCCTCAACTGCTTTGCTGATTTCGTCCATGAGTGGAGCCTAAAGGCCTGCAGTTCGACACAGACTGTCAGCAGCCTGACTTACGCCACAGCTATCTCGCGCAAAAATTTTCCGTTCCTTTACGATCGATCTGATACGTCAGGGATTTCCAGGGGCGCTATTCTACTTACGAATTGAAGACCTGTCTCCTACAAAGATACTGTCTGTTCCGCCCAGAACTGGAACTCGCGGTGCTTGTGAATTTCTGCTTTCGCTAACTGGTCGCCGCTCGCTGTTTTGACGATGTGCTCGAAGACGCGGCCACCCACTTCATCGATCGATTCGGTTCCATCGATTACGCCGCCGGCTGACAAATCGAGATCGTTTTTCATTCGTTCGAACACGGCCGAGTTCGAAGCGAGCTTCAACACGGGCGCAATCGCATTTCCGATCGTCGTACCGCGCCCCGTGGTAAAGACAATGACCGTGGCTCCCGCTGCCACCAGACCAGGCGTAGACTCTTGATCGTAACCCGGCCCCTGCATCAAATTAAGTCCGCGCCTTTTCGAGGTTTCCGCGTAACCCAAGACGCCTTCGACACGAGTCGTTCCCGCTTTCGCAATCGCCCCGAGCGATTTAATCGTGATGTTCAGCAAGCCACCTGCCTTGTTGCCGGCACTCGGATTTTGATTTAGCACCGCGCCGAACTTCGCAGCGAAATCTTTATACCAATCAACCATCTCATAGACCGCTTTACCGGTCTCGAAATCCTTCGCGCGATTCGCGAGAATGTGTTCCGCGCCACAGAATTCCGGCACTTCAGTAATCAAAACGGTCCCGCCGGAGCAGACGAGCAAATCCGCGGCGCGGCCCAACGAGGGGTTGGCCGAGATGCCTGAGAAGCCGTCAGAGCCGCCGCATTTCACACCCAGCACCAGTTCGCTAATTGGAACTTCTTCGCGCGTCGCGCGATTAACTTCCGGCAACATACGCTCGACGTCTTTTAAGCCCTGGGCGATCGCGGCTTCGGTGCCGCCGACTTCCTGAATGCCAATCCTGGCGACCGGTTTATCGAAGGCCTTATCGCGATTCAGCAGATACTTTTCCACCACCGACAGATTCGTCTTTTCACAACCAAGATCGATCAGAATTACACCGCCAACGTTTGGATGATCGGCGTAATTCGAAAGCGTCCGCAGCATCACATCGATCGTCGATCCATCCTGACAACCGCAACCTTTGTTGTGCGGAATCGCCACGATGCCGTCGACATTCGGAAATTTCTGGCGGCTCCAGAGCGTGTACTCAGAGATGATCGAAATCTGCTGCGCTTCGTGGCTGGCGCACATACTGGTGGGAACAATCAGCACAAAGTTACGGGTGCCGACGCGACCATCCGGACGCCGAAAGCCCATAAAAGTCGCGCGCGCGTCCGCGGAAATGTAATCGGGCGCCGGGGTATTCAGGTCCTGCGGCAGGTCGCGAATTACCGGCACGTCATCCGACATGTTCTCGTGCGTGATCCAATCGCCGCACTCAATGCCGAGTGATGTTCCAATTGGCTGGCCATATTGTAGAACGAATTCGCCCGCGAGAATCGCACGGGTCGCAAATCGATGGCCGGGCGTGACCGCAGCCTTGACGCGCATTTCACTCCCGTCGGGCAAAGCGACCGCTAGTCCTGCGAATGTTTCCGTCTTAACCACGGCCACGTTGTCCCTTGGGTCAACTATGATCGCGTAGTCGCTGATCGGCGCTGGTGTTGTTGTTGCGCTCATCAATCTCCATTATTCAATTCGATCGGTGCAGCACGTTCGGAAGAATCAGCGATCGTACGCTGGGATTCAGCCGAATCCAAAGTCCGGGATTCTCATCGAGCTGCCGACTCCGAGTCTCGGCATCATCGGCAATCTCCGTTTTGATGAAGCGATCAAAGCTCTCGACCTTTGCCGGTGCGCTGTCGGCGTCGACAATCGATTGCACGATTCGTTTCGCACCCAGTACCGCCGCCGGTCCAAGTGTCAGGATGTGTGTTGCATTGCGACATTCAATTTCGTCCGCCTGGTTTGCAGGTGCGCCACCGGCTTTGAATTTGTTGATGTGATGCTCGACTATGCTTTGCGAAATCGGAATCACGCCCGCCACGTCACTCGCCCCAGCGCCGCTGCCGGGCTTGATGTAACAAATGTGCGAGGCGGCGTTTGCTTCAGGCCCCAGTCCCAGAAAGAAAATGTCGATGCCGCCCGTCGATTCCAACGCATCAACATAGCGAATCATCTCCGCTTCGAGATCTGCGGCCTGAGTCCGCATCGAGTTAAAGCTTTTCACCTTTTCGAAAAACGCGTCGCCAAGCAGCCGTTCGAAGTCGCGCACGAAACTGAAGGCGTTATTCATCCGCATCGGCGCGAGCGCATCCTGCGTGAAAACATTCAGGCGGGCGAGTAGCTCGTCCAGTTCGTTTGTCTTTGCCTTTTCGCCGATCAGCCGATGCACCGCCTGCGCACCGCGTCCTCCGAGAATAACAATCGTTAAATCACCGGACCTGTTCTGCGCGGCCGCTTCGATCTCACTTAGCATCGTGCGACCAACCGCTTCCTCAGATTCGAGGACCTCGTAATTCAACGAATGCGGAGTGTGAGACATCAGCTCGGCCGGCTCGTCCATCCTGGTGTGTCCCAGCCAGACGTTGCTGCCTGCCGCGTGGCGCTCAATAGAAGTTTCGGTTGGCGCGAATGTCGAACTCATATCACTGTGTAGACGAGCTGGCCGATCGAATGGAAACCATAGCCTACGAGAACCTATCAATATGAGCAAGACAAAAATCAACCAAGCCAACGCGATTTTGCATTGAAGCGCGGTTGGCCTGGGCAGCCTGAAAATTTTCAGAGACGATTGAACTCTAAATGTTAGTGACTAAGGTCGCTCGTAGTTTAAAATGCGCCGCGACATACGCCATGAAAATCATTTTCAAGACATTAATCGTTTTGCTGCTTGTGATTCTTTGCCTGGTGCCCGCGATTGCTCAGACGCAGTCTCAGTCTGAACGCATGGCCGCAACGGCAATGACCCGGTGGGCGAATTCTTGGGAAACCGATCCGGCGAAGACGGAGAAATGGAGTTACGAACAGGGCGTACTACTCAAAGGCATCGAAGACGTCTGGCTGAACACGGCTGACGGAAAATATTTCAGCTTTATTCAGCACAGCATCGATCGATTCGTAAACGACGACGGCACGATCAAAACTTACAAGCTCAACGACTACAACCTCGACAACATCAACGAAGGCAAACTTCTGCTGACGCTCTATCGAGTTACTGAGAAAGAGAAATACAAGAAGGCAGCAGATCTGCTGCGCGAGCAATTGAGAACTCAGCCGCGCACACACGAGGGCGGCTTCTGGCACAAGAAGATTTATCCGTACCAGATGTGGCTGGACGGCTTGTACATGGGCGAACCTTTCTACGCCGAGTATGCAGCGACATTTCATGAGGACTCGGCGTTCGACGATATCGCGAAGCAATTCATCTGGATGGAGGCCCACGCGCGCGATCCGAAAACCGGTCTGCTCTATCACGGTTGGGATGAATCTAAGCAGCAGCGTTGGGCGAATAAGCAGACCGGTTTGTCACCGGAATTTTGGGCCCGTGCGATCGGTTGGTATGCAATGGCTCTGGTCGATACGCTTGATTACTTTCCAGAGAATCATCCGCAGAGGGCCGAACTGATCGCGATTCTGAAACGTCTCGCACCAGCGATTGAAAAATATCAGGATGCAAAGGCTGGGCTGTGGTATCAGGTCCTCGACAAACAAAACGAGAAAGGAAATTACTTCGAAGCCTCCGCAGCTTGCATGTTTGTTTACGCTCTAGCCAAAAGCGTGCGCCGCGGTTACCTGCCGGATCATTATTTGTCGGTCGCGCGAAAAGGCTACGACGGGATTCTGACTCGCTTCATCAAGACCGATGCGAACGGCCAAGTGAAGCTGGAGGGAACTGTCGGCGGCGCAGGCCTGGGCGGCAATCCTTATCGTGATGGCAGTTATCAGTATTACATCAATGAGAAGATCGTCACGAATGATCCGAAAGGCGTCGGCGCTTTTCTGATGGCCAGTTCGGAAATCGAGATGAACGCGAACCGAGCGCTCGGCAAAGGCCAGACGGTCACACTCGATTGTTTTTTCAATGCTGAAACGAAGAAAGACGTTACCGGGCGCATCATTCCGTGGCACTACAAATGGAATGAGCGCACGAATGGCGGGTACTCGTTTTGGGGGCGCGTCTTCCGCAGCTTTGGCGCAAACACGAAGAGCTTAGTTGAAGCGCCCAGCGCCGCGAATCTCAAAGGGACAAACATCTACATCATTGTCGACCCTGACACGCCGCAGGAAAGCGAACATCCGAATTACATCGAAGCGGCGCACATCAAAGCGATCACCGATTGGGTGAAGGCGGGCGGCGTGCTGGTGTTCATGGGCAACGACGTCGGCAACATGGAGTTCGATCATTTCAATCAACTCGCAAAACAGTTCGGCATCCAATTCAACAAAGACAGCCGCAATAAAGTCCCGGGAAATGATTTCGAAAAAGGATTGCTGCTCGTGCCCGACGGTCATCCGATTTTCAAGAGCGCTCACAGACTCTACTTGAAGGAAATTTCGACTTTCACGCTGACGCCACCGGCAAAATCAGTATTCGATGACAAAGGCGATGAGATCATGGCGGTGGCAAAGCTCGGACGCGGAACTGTTTTCGCGGTTGGCGATCCGTGGTTTTATAACGAGTATCTCGATGGCCGAAAGTTGCCGCCAACTTTCGACAACTACAAAGCGGCGCGCGACCTCAGCAAATGGCTGATTCAGCAGGCGTCAGCCAAGCGATGACGATTCGATGGGGACTAATCGGCTGCGGTGATATTGCGCGCAAGCGGGTTGCGCCTGCGCTGCGCGAACAGGCTAATTCCGATTTGGTGTCAGTGAGTCGAGCGAAGTTCGATCAGGCTGAGCAGTTCGCAAAGGAATTTGGCGCGCGGCGCTGGTACGCAGACTGGAAAGAGCTGATCGCCGATGAAGAGGTCGACGCGGTGTACATCGCCACTCCAGTCCATCTGCACGCCGCGCAAGCAATCGCCGCGGCCGTGGAAGGCAAACAAATTCTTTGCGAAAAACCGATGGCGATGACTGTCGCTGAATGTGATGAGATGATCGCCGCCTGCTCAGATAACAACGTGCGCCTCGGCGTCGCCTACTATCGCCATTTTTATCCGGTGATTGATCGCATCCAATCAATCCTGGCGGCAGGCGAGATCGGCACTGCGATTCTCGCCCAGGTCAACGCGTTTGAATGGTTCGATCCTCCGGCGTCCCATTCTCGGCGCTGGCTGCTGGAAAGAAAGTTATCCGGCGGCGGTCCGATGTTCGACTTTGGTTGTCATCGAATTGAGGTACTGATTAATTTGTTCGGCCGTGTCAAACAAGTGAAGTCGCTCGCCGGCAAACTTCTGTTCGATCGCGAGGTCGAGGACACCGCCACTGCCCTGCTCGAATTTGAAAATGGTCCGCAGGCGATTCTCTCCGTAACTCACGCCGCGCGTGAGCCGCAGGACACGCTGGAGATTTTTGGCAGCCAGGGCTCGATTCATGTTCCGGTGCTGAACGACGGCGCGATTAAGATTTCAACCCAGAACGATGAGCGGACTGAAAAGCATCCGTCCCACGCTAATCTGCATTTGCCGCTGATTGATGATTTTGTGCAGGCCATCTTGGATAAACGGAAGCCGCAAGTCGACGGCAATGTCGGCCGCGAAGTCGCTAGAATCGAGGAAATGATTTACGCTGACCACACACTACCGCGCAGCACAACATGAATAACCACTTGAAACTTGAGAAGTATTCCTTTGGCGTTGGCGACCGATTTGCGCATCAGGCGAAGGCACAGCTTAGGGCCTGCATGCAGGCCGGCGATCAAGGCGTTGAAGTTATCCCGGTCTGGAACAAGTCTTATCGCGAGCACACAGTTGTCGGTTCAAAGCCTGCGAGCGTGCGCACAGCCGCCGAGGCTGCGGTCAAAGACCTGGCTTGGACCAAGCCCTTCCACGTGGACGCCGATCACATACGCCTGGAAATCGTCGATGAGTTTATTGAATCGTCAGACTTCTACACGCTCGACGTGGCAGATGCGATTGGCCAACCGGCCGATCCAAGTGACGTGCAGAACTTCGTGAATCGTCACACCGAACTGGTTGGCCGATTGGAAATCCCGGGAATTGCAGAGCCGTTTCAAACAACGCGCGATCAAATCGAGAGCGTCGCCGGGAAGTATCTGCAGGCCGCGCAGGAAGCCGGCAGCATCTATCGTCACATCGTCTCAGCAAAAGGCGAACGATCATTCATCACCGAAGTTTCGATGGACGAGACCGATAGCCCGCAGACTCCGCCGGAACTGCTGGTGATCCTGGCCGCGATCGCCGATGAAAACATTCCGGCACAAACCATCGCACCGAAGTTCACCGGACGATTCAACAAAGGCGTCGATTACGTCGGCGATGTCGCACAATTCGAAAAGGAATTCAATGAAGACCTGGCTGTGATCGCACACGCTGTCAACAGTTACGGCCTACCAAAAAATCTCAAGTTGAGCGTTCATTCCGGCAGCGATAAGTTTTCTATCTACCGGCCTATCCGGAACGCCTTGGCGCGCACCGGCGCCGGCATTCACGTTAAGACAGCCGGCACAAATTGGTTGGAAGAACTAATCGGCCTGGGCGAAAGTGGCGGTGAAGCACTTGCGTTAGTCAAAGAGATTTACGGCAAAGCACTCGACGATATCGACGGGCTCTGCGCGCCTTATGCGACGGTGATCGATATTGATCGAAGTAAGCTGCCGCGCCAGGAAGAGGTCGGCGGTTGGACTTCCGAACAATTCGTTTCGGCGCTCAGGCACGATCAGCAGAACAAAGAATTCAATCCCAACTTCAGACAATTGCTTCACGTTGGCTACAAGGTCGCAGCCAAAATGGGCGATCGTTATCTGACGATGCTGAATGCGTGTGAAGAGGCGGTCACTCGAAACGTGGTTGAGAATTTGTATGACCGGCATTTGCAGCCGCTTTTCATTGGGAGTTGATTCCAACGCCGAAGGCGTTGAGTCCTCCAGCCCAGCGTTGCGCGTGTTAGCGCGCTACGCTGGGATGCGAGGTAGGAGGCGTCACAACCCCTTCGGGGTTGCGGCAGATATTTCGTTTGTTCCCAGGCTAGCGCGCTGGCGCGCGCAAGCCTGGGCTAAGTGACCGAAACGCCTTCGGCGTAATGAATGAGTCCTTGCCCCAAGTACATTATTGCCGTAAGAGGTTTCCCGGCTGTTATATAAACGTCGCGCGCCGCGCTAAAGCGGTGGCGTGAATGATAGGTTTTGAAGAATGAACCAGTAACTCCAAGAACCATCGTGAAGAGCCAGAATAATTCCGCCAATTATCCGTACGACTTTACCGGCCGGTCGGTAGTCATGACTGGCGGCACGGGCGTATTGGGCCGCACGATAGTTCAAGCTCTACTCGACGCGGGCGCGAACGTCGCTCTTGTCGTGCGCAACCGTAGCAAGGCTGAAAGTGTGCTCGCAGAAATGCCGAGCAAAGACAAAGCCATCATCGTCGAAGGCGACGTGCTCAAGAAAGATGATCTGCAGGGCGCACTTGAGACGGTTATCAAAACATTCGGGCGCGTAGATTGCCTGGTCAATGGCGCCGGCGGAAACGATCCGCGCGCTACGACTCGGCAGGACCTTTCCTTTTTCGATCTACCCGAAGATGCGATTCGATTCGTTTTCGATCTGAACCTGCTCGGCACGATTGTCCCCACGCAGGTCTTTGGGAAACAGATGGTCGAACAGGGTGAGGGCGTGATTCTAAACATCTCGTCCATGAGCGCGGTCCGCCCTCTGACGCGCGTCGTAAGTTATTCGGCGGCTAAGGCTGCAGTGAATAGTTTCACTCAGTGGCTGTCAGTTCATTTGGCTCAGGAGTATTCGCCTCGCATTCGCGTCAATGCGATCGCGCCTGGGTTTTTTCTGACTGAACAAAACCGTTTCCTGCTGACCGAGCCGGAAACCGGAAAACTTACCGCGCGAGGCCAGAGCATCATCAATCACACTCCGATGGGCCGTTTTGGCGAACCGCAAGATCTAATTGGAACGGTGCTGTGGTTGTTGTCGCCCGCGTCAGCTTTTGTAACCGGCGTTGTAGTGCCTGTTGATGGAGGCTTTTCAGCATTCGGCGGCGTTTAGTGCGTGGATCTTTTCGATTTGAGACCTCGGGATCCGTGCTCATTAATTTCATACTGTGGATAAGTAAGAGGCCGCAAAGGAAACCTATGTCGCGTTTGTTCTATCGTCTGATTGCACTGACTCTGCTGCTTGGCGCGCTTAGCTCGCCATTGCCCCGTGCGACAGCGCGGCGCACTCAACGATCGAATTCGCGCGTTGTCGGTTGGAATTCGGTGCCCGCGATTCTCGCTCGCATCAAAGCGCCAAGATTTCCCGCCCGCGATTTCAACATCACTAATTTTGGCGCGGCAGCAGACAGCAAGTCCGATTCAACTGAAGCGATCCGCCGTAGCATAGAGGCCTGCAATGCAGCCGGCGGTGGCCGCGTCGTCGTGCCTGCTGGAGTTTTTCTCACGGGTGCGATTCACCTGAAGAGCAACGTTAATCTTTACGTGTCGGAAGGCGCGACGCTTAAGTTCAGCACCGATCCCGAAAAATATTTGCCGGTTGTTTATACGCGTTTCGAAGGCACCGAGTGCATGAACTACTCGCCTTTCATCTACGCGTTCGAGCAGGAGAACATCGCGGTCACGGGAAGCGGCACATTGGATGGTTCTGCTTCGGATCAGAACTGGTGGGCTTGGACCAGGCGCAAAGAAGGAGGAGAAGCTCCCGCCCGCGGCAGTGTTCGCAAGCTACTCGATTACGGCGAGCGCGGTGTGCCGGTGAGAGATCGAATGTTCGGCAAAGGCGAATTTCTGCGGCCGAATTTCATTCAGCCTTATCGTTCGCGCAATATCCTGATCGAAGGGATTCACATCATCAATTCTCCGATGTGGGAAATTCATCCGGTGCTTTCAACCAACGTTACGGTGCGCGGCGTGAACATTTCTACTCACGGGCCAAACAACGATGGCTGCGATCCGGAGTCGAGCCGCGACGTGCTCATTGAGGATTGCGTCTTCGACACCGGCGATGATTGCATAGCGATCAAATCGGGGCGCGACAACGATGGGCGGCGCGTCAACGTGCCCTCCGAAAATATCATCGTGCGGAATTCGACGATGAAGGATGGACACGGCGGCGTGGTAATGGGCAGCGAATGCTCCGGTGGAATTCGCAACGTCTTCATCGAAAACTGTCACATGGACAGTCCGAATCTCGAGCGCGCGCTACGCTTCAAATCAAATGCGCGGCGGGGCGGCTTTGCCGAGAACGTGTTCATGCGGAACGTCGATGTGGGTCGCGTGAAAGAAGCGATTCTGACGATCGATTTTATGTACGAGACTGGGCCCAACGGACCTTATAAGCCGGTCGTGCGCAACGTCAACCTCGAAAATGTTAAGAGCACTTCCAGTCCACGCGTGATGTGGATCGCCAGTTTTCCCGGCGCAGTCATCGATAACGTGACCTTTGTAGACTGTATTTTCCGCGGCGTGGAAGCGAGTGAAGTTGTGGACGCGAGCGGCTCGATTCTCTTCAAGAACGTGAAGATCGAGCCTGTAAACAAAGGGCGCAGCCTTAATTCAAGACCGAGCTCGCCGTAGCCCGAGCTTTGGTGTCAGAAGCCCGACCGTCAGGGAGGGCAGTTTGGATATCAGGCCCTCCCTAACGGTCGGGCTTCTGACACAACCGTCTCCTAGCTGACCATGAATCGTCGCACCTTGCTATTCGTTCTCTGCGCGATGGCTGTCTGCCTGGCTCACGCGACTTTTACCTTTGGCCAAACGACCCTGACGGTCGCCGCCGATGGCAGCGGCCAATTCAGAACCGTTCAGGAAGCCATCAACGCGGTGCCGCAAAATACTCGGTTCGATAACCCGGCGATCATTCATATCAAGCCCGGAATTTACAAAGAACTGATTTACGTGCAGCACGAGAAACGTTTTGTGCATTTGGTCGGCGACGATTCTGAGAAGACAATCCTTACCTACAATCTGAACGCCAACATGATTGGCGTCGACGGCAAAATTATCTCTACCTTTCGCACGCCTTCGACTTTCATCGATGCTGATGACTTCACCGTAGAAAACATCACCTTTGAAAATTCCGCGGGACCTGTGGGCCAGGCGCTGGCAATTCGTGTCGACGGCGATCGCGTTGTGTTTCGCAACTGCCGCTTTCTCGGTTGGCAGGACACGATTCTTTTGAACCGCGGGCGGCAGTACTTTGAGAACTGCTACATCACTGGTCACGTTGATTTTATTTTTGGCGCAGCGACAGCGTGGTTTGAAAACTGTCGCATTCACGTGCTTCGCGATGGATACATTACGGCGGCGTCGACTCCACCACAGCAACAGTTTGGCTTTGTCTTTTCGCATTGCAAGATCACGGGCCAGCCGTCAGCGAAGACGTTTCTCGGACGGCCATGGCGTCCTTATGCGAACACGATTTTTCTCAACACCGAGATGTCCGATGTGATTCGGCCCGAAGGATGGAATAACTGGAACCAGCCTGAGCGCGAGAAGACCGCGCGCTATGCCGAGTTCGGCAGCACCGGCGCGGGAGCAAAGCCTAACGAGCGGGTGAAGTGGGCGAAGCAACTTACTGAAGCGGAAGCGAAGGCAATCACTTTGGAGAAAGTCTTAAACGGCTCGGACAATTGGAATCCAAAAACCGGAGCAGCATCATTCACGAACATGACTGTAGCGGCTCAAGCCCCACTGCTGCTCTGGCCTGACGGTGCGCCGGGAGCCGTCGGCAAAGAACCTGTTGATATTCCGACGCTGACTCCTTACTTGCCTCTGAAGGAGAAAGCCACGGGCGCGGCAGTTATTGTTTGTCCCGGAGGCGGATACGATCATTTAGCCAATCATGAAGGTGCACCTGTCGCCGAATGGCTTAATTCGATCGGTATCAGCGCGTTCGTGCTGAAGTATCGGCTGGGTTCTCGGTATCATCATCCGGCGCCGTTGCAAGACGCCGCGCGAGCGATTCGTATGATTCGTGCGCGCGCGGCCGATTGGAAAATCGATCCGGAACGCATCGGCATAATCGGATTCTCAGCCGGAGGACATCTCGCATCGACGATCGCTACGCACTTCGATACCGGCAAACAAAACGCGCGCGATCCGATCGAACGGGTAAGCTCGCGACCCGACCTCGAGATTTTGATCTATCCGGTAATCACGATGCGCGAGAAAACGCATGCCGGATCGAAGAAGAACCTACTCGGCGATAATCCCTTGCCAGAGTTAATCGCGCTGCTTTCGAACGACGAGCAAGTGACTAAGGAAACGCCGCCGGCATTTCTGGTGCACGCGATGACCGATCCGGGTGTGCCGGTCGAGAACACCCTGTTGTTTGCCGCCGCGCTGCGCAAAGCAGGCGTGCCTTACGAGCTTCATCTCTTCGAACGCGGGCCGCACGGGTTCGGTCTCGGCGGAAACGATCCGATTCTTTCGTCTTGGCCCGCGCGCTGTGCGGACTGGTTGCGCGTCCATGGGTTTGCGATCCAGTGAACCGTCCGTGTCGGAACGCCGAGCCGCCGCGTGACGGGTGGGTAATCAGCCAAGGATCAGAAAATGGTTCACTCGCGGCTTCGCCGCCGCACACTGCGGAAAGCCTCTGGCTTTCCGGCAAATTCCCTTAAAGGAATCCTGCGGCGAGGCTGAGCCTCGCCGCATTGATAAAGTAAGGCCTTCCACGGTAAGGCAAAGCCTTACCGCACTGTGCTGCGGCAGAGCCTTCGAATTTTCAGAAACTTTTAAGGTCCGGCAGTGAGCCGAATTGGGCCAAGTAAGCCGGATTGAATTGGTTGCACTTTGTCCATGTCCTGAGCTTGAAATCGTTCGCCGTATCGAAGATTCAATAGACGATAGTCGGGAAGACGCCGGCCGGCCATGTAATTCAGCGCCAGGTTAGCGACTACGATCTTAAAGTTATTCTCACCCGGTCGGACAAATTTTGTGATGTCGAGCGCGTAGGGTGGACACCAGACCGAACCGGCGCGTTGACCGTTGACGTAAACGACGGCAGCTTCGCGCACGGGCGCATCGAGCCAGGTCTGCATACCGGATCGAAGAGTTTGTTCCGGCAGCGCCTTGCCCTCGCCGAAATCCAATTGCACCGCAACGCCTGGTTTCAAGAAACCGTTCGGAATAGCAACCTGTTTCTCGTACGAAGCTGTGCCGGAGAAATAACGGGTCGCTTCGTCGTCCGTCCAGGAATGTAACTGATCCATCACTACGGGTTTAGTGCTTGCGGCGAATGAAACTTGCCAACCGGTGCTGAGATCGATTGGATTCTGCGCCGCCGACATTGGTGTCTTGGGAGCCGCCGCCGGCAAGCCTCGCTTCGAGAATACGAGCAAGCGCGATGCATACGGTTCTAGCTCGAGCGCGACCGTCGTCCCTCCGTCAGATGCACTGTCCACTCTTGTCGCCCGGACGTTGCCGGAAAACGGATCCCACAACTCTGGCTGTTTGTGCGGAATGCGAAAGGTCGCTTTTACGACACGGCGAACGTTGGATGTATTGGCGACGAAATAAATGTCCGCATCAGCCGTGCGGCGATGAACGAACCCGATTTCGGGCACTGAAGGATTTAACGACACATCGGGCGGTAAAAGGCTGACGAGGTTTCGCGCGAATGATTGCTTCTCGTCCTCGATGAAATGCGCTTTCGCGGAAGGGCCTTCGAACAACCGCCTCACAATCTCATGCAGCTCAGACTGGTCCGCATCAGTCGCCTTTAAACCCGGCACGATTTCCGGCAAGCGCCGCGTCGCGATCACAATGCCACCGCCGCGCACGAACTCTTCGAGCTTTCGCATCGTCTCAACAGGCATGCGTTCGACAGCCGGGAGCACGACCACGCGATAACGGCTTGAGCCCAGCACTAACTTGTCCTGCTCGATCCGGCCGGCCTTCATCAGCACGTCGTCATCAAAGAAATCAAAGCCATATCCCGAATCAAGAATGGTGCTGATCACATCTGTCCCGACGCGGTCGCGCAGAATTTCGATCAAATGCGGATTGCCGCTCGTGAAATGCGCCCAGCCGTCATCGTTCGGCAGATAGAGCGCGACATCGTTCACCGCAGTTCCCTGACGCAGCAAGTAACTCGAACGCTGCAGATACTTCGTGATGTCGGGCATCACAATCCACCAAGGGTTCTTCTCATCGAAAACGGCCGAGGCATAGAATCGCCAACCGGGATACTCAATTCCTTCCGGCGTGTATGGCCAACCGTGACCAATCAATTGATTGATGCCCATCAGGAAATGGCGATCCGCTTCGGCCTTCATGTCGAGCGGCGTCGCCCGAAACACGGGCGAGTGCAACCACGTCCACGTTTCCGATGAAGTCATGGGCCGACCATAAATGTGACTGGCGGAAGAAGCCCAACGCGTGCCGCGCACAACTTTCCATTGCGCACCTTCGCCTTCAGGCAAATCGACATTCGCGTAGCCGGAAAGCGACACCGCAGGCAATCCATAGTTTTGCACGCGCAGAAGAGTGTGATTTCGTTTCGCCCAGTCATGCAGTGGTCCGAGGAAGCGTTCGCTGTAGAGTTCCGTCAATGTCTTGCCCCAATCGCGCCGAATGTCCAGAGTCTTCGGGCCAATGTCGGCGATCAGCGCGGGCAGGAAGGATTTGAGATCGTAGCCGCGGCGCTTTTGAAACTCTTCGAGAAAGTCCGGCGTCCAATCCTGGCTGTAAACTTCGAGACTGTCGCAGAAGATTGCGTGCGGACGATCCGATGGAAACGCCTGCATCAGACGGTCGCCGACATTCTTCAGATAATGCTCGGTTGCCGTCGCGTCGAGATGATTGAGGACATAACCTTCAGCGCCCACGGCCGGACGCTTTACCTGCATGCCGGTGCGACTGGCAATGAAGAAAAGAATTTCATGAGACTGATCAACTCCGGCCGGCAGCCACATCGCGCCATCGTGAATGTCGGTTAGTTCGTGAAGATCGTCAGCGCGTAAGGTTGATGGCCCGGTCTGCTGCGATGCAGCTTGGCCCTGCATGCGCGCAGCAAACACTGCGAGAAGTTTTTCTCCTGGCGCGATATTCGGAATCGCAACTCTCCGCGAATTCAATTGCGCCTTCACCCGCTCAGTACGCAACGTCGACGCCGCATCTTCGATCGACACGGACGGTCCGCCATAGGGCCAACCGCTACCAAGCGTCAGATCCATTCTTAGTCCGAGTTCTTTGGCTTTCGCCGATGTGAAACGCAGCGCATCGAGGAAATCATCTGAGAGATAAGGAAGATTCCTAATTCCCAGAGATGGATCATCGGGCGAGAGCGGATACGTCGCCTGAACTTCAAAGCCACCGATGCCGCCTTCTTTCATCAGACGCATCTCGCGTTCGAGTTCTGCCTTCGTTACAGCTGGGCCAAACCACCACCAGCGCATCATGATCCTGGCATCGTCAGGCGGGCGTTCGAATCCGCGTTGGAGTTCGGCGATCGTTTGCGCCTGCGCCAGTGAGGACAAACCGAGCAGCAACGCAAACATTTGGAGTGCGGCGGCTTGACGCCGCTTTATCCTCATTTTCATCCAGCATCCAATTAGCAAGGTGTTAAAAAGCGCCGGCAAGCCGGCGCACTCCAAATCAAAAGTTAAATCGATCGATGTTGGTCTTGTTGAAAATGAATGGAGCCCCCAGACGTACTTCGTCATCGGCAACTTCGATCTTGCCCAGGCGGCCAACGATTATCTCTTTGTCACCTCGCTTTAGTTGTCCCGACGCCAAGGCGTTCGCTGCATAAACCGTCAAGTATCCAAGGTCGACGGTGTTCCACAGCACGACGCTGTCGACGACGCCCGCGTGAACGTAAGGCTTGTTCATGTTCGGCAGCGACAAACCCGTAACCTTCACATCCTTGCGGCCCGATTGCTGCACAGCTTCGGCAGCACCGGGAACCGCGGGCGCGGCGATCGCCATGATCAACTTCGCGTTCGGATAAACCTTGAGCACAGTCTGCGTTTCAGAGAAGGCGCGATCACGATCGCCCTCGCTGGGCTGAATCGCATCGAGCTTCAGGTCAGGATACTTTTGCGCCATTCGCTCTTTGATGTATTTGATCCACTCGTTTTGATTCGCTGCGCTCAGAGACGCGGTGATGATCGCGAACTCGCCTTTGTTGTTGAGAATCCGCGCGGCTTCATCCGTCAAAGTGTAACCAATGCCCTGCGGCGTGGCTTGATCGATGAAGAAATCGCGCGCGTCTTTCTCGGCGTCAGCGTCCCAGGTGATGACTTTGATTCCCTTCTCTTTGGCTTTGCGCAAGACAGTCGAGATGCCGACTTTGTTTTCCACACTAACCGCAATCACGTCGACGCCCCTCGTGATCCACGCTTCGATTACTTCGTTCTGCTTCGCCGGATCGAGATCCGTCGGGCCATCCCACAACAACTCTACGCCCAATTCTTTCGCGGCTTCGTCGGCGCCTTGCTTGCAACTGACGAAGTAAGGGTCACCTTTCGCTTTCGGCATCAAGGCAATCACTGGTTTGCGTCCGGCCGTAGTCTTGCCGGCCGTACTTGCACCACCTAGTTGCTGTCGCAGCGAACGCGTCAACATCCAGTTGCTGCCGGCGACAATCAGGGCCGCGATGAGAATCACCGCGCTCAAGATAGCGATTTGCGAATTTCGCACTTCGAATTCCTCCTCAAACGTTTGCTCCCCGGTCGTGGATAAGCGTCCCGCGGAACTCAAGGCCGTTTGGCGCGCGGATCTTACACGAGCCGATAGACGATCGATAAGAATTGTTCCCACCAAAAGCGCGCCGGTGAGAATGCCTGCTAATTCTGCGGGCTGCGCGCTCAGACGCAATCCATTTTGCAAAATCACGATGGCAAACAAACCGAGCACAGTTCCCTGAACGGTGCCCCGGCCACCAAAGATCGATGTGCCCCCGAGCACCACCGCCGTGATTGCCATCAGTTCATAGCCGGTGCCCGCGTCCGATTTCGCCTGACCGAGGTGAGCAACATAAATAATCGCGGCGATACTGGAAACCAAACCCGAAAGCACATAAACCAAAGCCAGGCGACGCGCAACATGGATTCCCGCGTATCGCGCTCCTTCGGCTGAATAGCCAATCGCATACAGACTTCGTCCATAGATCGTGCGATGCAGCCACCAGGCAAATCCAACAATGGCGATGATCAAAATGAACAGTTGGGTGGGAACGATCCCGCCGACATAGCCCTGGCCTAAGAAGAGAAATCGAGGAGAAAACCCGGAGTAGTTCTCGATGCCGCGCGTTAGCCCTTCCGCGATTCCGCGAAAAAGCGAAAACGTTCCCAGCGTCACGATCAGCGGCGGAAACTTCAGCCGCGAAATCATCAGAGCGTTAAGCGATCCGCCAAGAGCACCGACGATCAAAGTTGCGAAAGCCGCGATTGCGATCGGCAGATGAGCATCACGCCACAATCCGCCGAGCACTACCGCTGACAGGCCGATCATCGAACCTACCGATAGGTCGATACCGCCGGTGATGATGATGGGCGTGAGCACCAGCGCGAGCAATCCGATCTCAACACTCAGGCGCGTGATCTCGAATGCGTTCGCCGCAGAGAGAAAATTGTTTCCGGTTACGCTAAAGATGGCGCACTCGATCACGATCACGAGCAGCAGGATCCATTCGTTGTTCGGAAAGAGCCGCTCACGCCATGGCGGTGTTAGTTGAAGATCGCGAGTTTCCGTCTGCGGATGCGATTTCATTTAGATTGGCCACCGAGGCACAGAGACACAGAGAAGATAAGACTGGCAGTAGTTTGGGTCCTGCACTGAATTCTCCAGGTCTTTCTTTTGCTCAGTGTCTCTGTGCCTCTGTGGCTTGAGTTCGGCAAGCTAAACATGCGCTGCTCGCATTCGCTCGACTCTTCCCAGGACAAAGTCTGAAGCGAGCGCCGCGAGGATGATTGCGCCTTGAATTGCCTTCTCCCAAAACGGATTGATGCCGACGAACGTGAGCGCCGTTCCGATCGTTCCCAGCAGCGCCACGCCGATGAGTGTACCGATCAGAGTACCGCGTCCGCCGGTGATTGCTGTCCCGCCCACAACAACAGCCGCGATCGCTTTCAGCTCCAGGCCGATGCCCGCGTTGCTCGGCACCGTTGAGAAACGCACGGCGTTTAGCAAAGAAGCGAGCCCGACCAACGCTCCCATCAACATGAAAACTAAGAAAGTCACTCGCGCCGGCTCGATGCCCGCTAGTCGCGCCGCTTCAGCGTCTGACCCCACCGCATAGACAGCGCGCCCTGCGACGAGATTGCGCAACGACCAGGCAAAAATCATCAGCACGGTAACCGACGCGATCACGATCGACCACTGGCCTAAACTCTGCCCAAGTCCCAGCCATTGAAAATTCGTGGGCAGATCCTGCACCCACTCGCCACCTGTGATCCAACGCAAAGCATCGCGCCACGCAACCAGCATCGCCAGCGTCACGATAATTGACGGCAGTCGAAGCGTTCCGATGAACGCGCCATTGATGGCGCCCATCGCCGCGCCAATCATTAAGACGGAGATCAAGACTAGCGGCATGGGCACTCCGGATTTTGCCAAAGCGCCCGCAGCCACGCTGGCAATCGCAAACTGTGAGCCTATCGAAATATCGATCTGCGCGACGAGAATCACCATTGTCATACCGATGGCGACCAACAGGACGGGCGCATTGTTCAGCGCGAGGTCTCGTAGATTGCCCGCACTAAAAAACGAAGGCGCGATGATGGCAACCGCAATAAGCAGCGCAGCAAAAGCCGAGGCCGCCGATATCTCTCTTTTGAAAACACTAACTTTCATTTGGCCCGCTCTTTCGCTCCGGTAGGAGCGAGAGATTCATAGCGCTCGAACTCGTATTCAATTTCCTAGTCTTTGCCGCGTAGCGGCGGGTTGAATTTAGCCCGGCCTTTCAAGGCCGGGACGAGCCCGCGCCACCAAACATCGTCGCGTTAGCGACGACTGAAACACTCGCTCAATGGTCGCTGACGCGACCGTGTTGGCTTTCTTCCACAATCCCGGCCTTGAAAGGCCGGGCTAAATTCAGTAGTCGCTCCGCGACTAAGCAGACCTGTCCTTAACAGCACGACCGACTTTTTGGCCAAAGGCGGCAGCCTTTACGAATAAATATTTCGTTCCTAACGGAGCTGCACAACGCGTCGCTGTCACCCGGGGCTTTATCCTGCGACGCTACTATCAACACTATGACCCAGTGCCAGCGCGAGGATCTTTTCCTGGGTCGCTTCGGAACGTTCGAGAGTTTTTACGATGGTGCCGCCGTGCATCACCGCGATGCGATCGCTCATGCCCAGCACTTCGGGCAGTTCGGATGAAATCATCAGAATCGCGACGCCTTGCGACGCTAACTCGGTCATCAACGCATGCACTTCAGACTTAGCGCCTACGTCGATGCCCTGCGTCGGCTCGTCGAGGATCAGCACCGACGGTTTGGTAACCAGCCACCGGCTCAGCGCGACCTTCTGTTGATTCCCACCGGACAACGTCGCGACCGGAGCGAAGATCGTCGGCGTCTTGATTCCAAGTTTGCGCGTGTAATCGGCCGCCACTTCTTTTTCGCGTCGGAAATCGAGCGCACCCATGCGCGAAAACTGATCAAGCGAAGCCAGCGTGATATTAGCGCTGATCGCGAGATCCAGAATCACGCCGTGACGACGCCGATCTTCCGGGACGTAGGCAATGCCGGATTCGATCGCTTGCGCCGCGCTTCTGATGGTCAGTCGTTTTCCCCGCAAAAGAATTTCGCCGTTGTCGGCAGGAGTCAGGCCAAAGATCGTCCGCGCCAATTCAGTGCGACCACCACCGACGAGACCCGCCAATCCCACAATCTCGCCCGCGTGCACCGATAGATTTATGTCGCGGATGCCTGATGCAGAGCAGCCGAGTTGGCGCAAGTCCAGGATCACTTCGCCGATCTCGACCGTCTTTTTTGGGAAGACGGCCGACAGCTCACGACCTACCATCAGTTGGATCAACTGCTCTCGATTCACTTCAGCCATTGCGCGCGTGTCGATTGTGCGGCCGTCGCGCAAAACGGTGACTCGATCTGCGATGATGGGCAATTCTTCCAAACGATGCGAGATGTAAATAATGCCGACGCCTTCACCGCGAAGTTGTCGGATCACGGTAAAGAGATTTTGCGTGTCTTCTTCAGAAAGAGAAGCCGTCGGCTCGTCCATGATTAGGACCTTGGCCTTCGCACCGACAGCCCGCGCGATCTCAACCAACTGCTGCTGCGGCATCGTAAGATCACCGCCTTCCGAGTCCGGATCGATTTTCGCGCCGACACGCGCCAGCAATTTAGTTGCGCGTTGCCTGCGACCGCGCCAATCAACACGACTCATGAAGGACGAGTCTTCCAAGCCGATCGCGATGTTTTCGGCGACTGAGAGTTCGGGAAAGAGGGCCGGCTGTTGATAGATCGCGGCGATACCCAACTGCTTAGCGACGCGTGGCGAGTTATGAGCGATCGCGGTTCCGTTGAGAATGATCTCGCCCGCTTCCGCTGCTACCGCACCAGTGATGATTTTGATCAGGGTTGATTTGCCGGCGCCGTTCTCGCCAATCAGCGCGTGAACTTCTCCGGCGCGCAATTCAAACGAAGCATTCCTGAGCGCATGCACGCCCGCATATGATTTGCCTATATCGATGGCGCGAAGCAGAGCTTGGTTCGACATGATTCGTCTTTGCGCTCCGGCAGATTAGGCAGGTTGTGCCGGTTCGTCAATGACTATGACGTGCAGTTCGCCTGGCCCATGAACGCCGATCGCCAGTGTCAGTTCGATGTCAGAAGTGCGCGAAGGTCCAGTTATGAAAGTGACAGTCCGGCTGAGCCCGATATCAGTGTTCTTAATCAACTCAAGAATCTCGGACATCGTCCGTCGAATTCGGCCGGCTTCAACCATCGCGACATGAACTGGTGGCACGAGCGACGCCAAACGATGCCGTTCGCGCTCGGCTTCAAGCACGAGGGTTCCCGTTTCCGCGATGGCCCACTGTGCGCTGGTGATGCCCAAGTCGCACTCAAACAATTCCGATTGATTCGGCGCATCAAGAAATGCCGCTTCAGTTTTCAGTCGCTTGAGAATCCCCTTGACGAGGGTTGAATCAGATACAGCGACGCGCCGAGCTTTTCGCTGGTCAACGATCTGCTGAACGTTGCGAGCAGCCTCATCAATGTTCTGAACGATTGAGCAATGGCCGCTGACAGCTTCTAGTGCTTGCTGAAAGAGTTCGATCACCGGGCCGTCGTGATTATTCTTCGTCGAATTAGACTGCGCTCCGCGTTGGGGCGTCGCCGGCTGCGCAGCGTGCGCATCGAACCGCGCACTGGCTGCAAGGTGCCCGCGAATCGACGAAAGAATTTCTTGCCTGGCTCTTGTGCTTTGCTCTGTTTCGGTCATTTGAATTGACTCTCTCGCCACTGTTCGCGAAATGTGCGCTGCGCGATTGGCGGCGCATCGCGCCAAGCCGTCCAGGCGCGTAGAGGCGGCGCGAGCTTAGCGGCCAATCCGCTGACTTTCCCGATTCGTCCCTGCCTCACTGCAGCCCGCTGAAGCAAACGCGCGATCTGCGCGCTCCACTCATACAATCTTTGGCGCGACCAAGCGAACGCATAGAAACGAAAGGCAAACCGTTCCGCGAACTTTCTCTTAACCGGGCCTTTCTCATCGGCGGATCCGCTCGCGGTCCCTTCGACAATCTCAGAACGCAGATGCAAGAGCAGCGCCGGAATATCGATCTTGACCGGGCAGACTTCGCGGCACGCTCCACATAAACTCGAGGCGTATGGCAACTGCGTCGCTTTGCTGATGCCGATCAACTGCGGCGTGATCACTGCGCCGATGGGACCGGGATAGACTGAGCCATAGGCGTGCCCACCAATCTGTTGATAGACCGGGCACGCATTCAAGCACGCGCCGCAACGAATGCACGCCAGCGATTGCCGCGTCAACGGATGCGCGAGCATCCGCGAGCGGCCATTGTCCATCAGGATGATGTGCAGTTCTTCAGGCCCTTCATCCTCGGGCCGTTTCTTGGTCCCGGTAATTAAGGATTGATAAGCCGTCAACTGCTGCCCCGTACCTGAACGCGGCAGCAACTTCAGAAACACGTCCAGATCCGCAAAGCGCGGAATCACTTTCTCGATGCCCATCACGGCAATGTGAATCTTCGGCAGGCTCGTCGTCAGACGAATGTTCCCTTCGTTTTCCAGAATGAGAATTGTGCCGGTCTCGGCCACGCCAAAGTTCACGCCGCTGATCCCAGCATCCGCTTCTGCGAATCGCTGACGCAGAACGCGACGAGCGGCGCTGGTTAACTTGGCCACATCTTCCGTCGGTTCAATGCCAATCTTCTCGACGAAAAGATCGGCAATTTGTTTCTTCGATTTGTGAATCGCGGGCACGACGATGTGCGAAGGTGTCTCGCAGGCGAGTTGAATAATCCATTCACCGAGATCGGTCTCGACAGTCTCAATGCCTACGTCTTCAAGCGCCGCATTGAGATGGATTTCTTCAGTCGCCATGCTCTTTGATTTGACGACACGTTTCGCGCTCCGTGCTTGCAGCAGCCCGACAATGATGTTCGAGACTTTGCGGCCATCGCGCGCCCAGTGAATGTGGGCGCCAGCGCTGCCAGCGTTGTTGGCGAATTCTTCCAGATATGAATCGAGATGCGCGAGCGTTTCGTCTTTGATCGCGCGCGCCTCGTTACGCAACCCCTCCCAATCGGCAACTGAACTGATTGCCGCTTCACGCCGCTCGCCAAAAGTGACGACGAGATTGCGCAAGGCGCTGTGCAGCTGCTCGTCGCCCAGCGCTTTCAAGGCGTTCCGATCGAAAGCGCTTGGAGGGCCGTAGCCACTGGGCTCTTTGATTGATTCGTTGGAATGATGATCCATGAGCACCCGTCCGCGGCTCAGCCGCTCGATGTGCGGTCAGGCTATGCCTGACCGGCATTCAATCTTATTTGCGCTCAGGCTGAGCCTCAGCGGGACTATTTAGAATCCAGGTATCGGAAAGGCCAAGCCTTTCCGCACATCAGGCGGCAGAGCCGCTGGATCCGATTTCTAAACGATTTCCCGCGAAGCCAGCAGCTCCGCCAGATGCATCGCCCGCACCGGCGATGCTTGCCGGCTCAAACGCCCGCCAATTTGCATCAGGCAACTCGCGTCACCAGAGACGACCGCGCGCACGCCGGCCTTTTCGATTGACTCGATTTTGTTGTCGAGAATCGCGACGGAGATTTCCGGATACTTCACCGAAAACGTTCCGCCAAAACCACAACACGCGTCCGCGTTCGCCAGCTCGACGAATTCAGCGCCTCGCACTTTGCGAATCAGACGGCGCGGTTCGCTGTGCAAATTCAGATCGCGCAAGCCATGACACGCATCATGCCAGGTCACGCGTCCTTTGAAGCTCGCGCCGAGATCATCCACGCCGAGGATGTTAACGAGAAACGAAGCGAACTCGTGCGTTCGCCCTGTCAACTTCTCGGCGCGTACCCGCCAGATTTCATCCTCGGAAAATAGTTCGCGGAAGTGATGTACCATCGCTGTGCACGAGCCCGACGGGCTGACGATCGCATCGGCTTTTGAGTCTTCGAAGATTTCAATGAAGCGGCGCGCCAACGTCCGCGCTTCGTTTCGGTAGCCGGTGTTAAAGGCCGGCTGTCCGCAGCACGTCTGCCGCTGATCGAACTCAACTTCGCAGCCCGCGCGCCGCAGAACTTCGACGGCGCTGGCGCCCACCGAGGGCCACAACTGATCGACCAGACAAGTAACAAATAGCGATACGCGCATCAGATGTACCGAGCCTCGATTTCTGCGTAACGACGCATCGCATCCATGCAAGCGATCGAATCTTTTGGCATGAATGTTTGCGACTGCGTTTTCCGAGCGACGTACGCTCGCGCGTTTGCTAACGAACTAAAACGGCCACTTGCGATTGCCTGCACGACAACGTTGCCGATCACCGTCGCTTCCACTGGCCCAGCCAGGACCGGTAAACCTGTCGCGTTCGCCGTGGCCTGGTTCAGATAAGCGTTTTGGCTGCCGCCGCCAATAATCCGCACTCCTTCGATCGCTTGATTCGTTAACGACGCGACGCTTCCGAGCACCGAAGCATACCGAATAGCGAGCGAATCTAAAATAACTTTCGCAACTGCCTCCGGCTCAGACGGCATTGCTTGATTTGTTTCGTTGAGCTGCATCGCGATCGCGTCGAGCATGCTCGGCGGATTCAGGAAACGCCGATCATCCGGAAATATCAGAGCGCCATAACCTCTAATCGCGGCGACGTCGCGCAACAACGCATCATAATCGACGACCAAGCCATGCTGCTGCCACTCTTTTCGGCACGCTTCCAGAATCCAGAGGCCCATCACGTTTTTCAGAAAGCGGATCGTGCCGAACGCTCCGCCCTCATTCGTAAAGTTCTGCCGAGCGACGTCGTCATTTATCAGCACGTCATCGCGTTCAACGCCGACGAGCGACCACGTCCCGGAAGAGATGTAAGCGCATCCCGCTTCGATGGGCGCACCAACAACTGCGCTGCCGGTGTCGTGCGTCGCGGGAGCCACGACGCGCACCGCGTCCATGCCTAATTCGTCGGCGAGTTCAGCGCGAAGCGATCCAACTTCGGTGCCCGACGGAACGATCTCTGGCAAGAGATGTTTCGGCAGTGATAGACAATCGAGCAGGTCACCGTCCCACTCTCCCGTCTGCGCATTCAGCATCTGCGTGGTACTCGCATTAGTGTATTCACTGACACAGTTGCCGGTGAGAAAGAAGTTAATCAGGTCCGGGATTAGCAGAAGCCTGCGCGCATTCGCGGGAATCCCTTCAGACGCATGCGCATAGAGCTGAAACAGCGTATTGAATTCCAGGAACTGAATACCGGTACGGCGAAAAATCTCCTCGCGCGGTTTGCACGCGAACACTTCCTCCATCACGCTTTGCGTTCGCTCATCACGATAACAAATAGGTAACTCGACCAGCTCGCCATCAGCGTCGATCAATCCGTAATCGACGCCCCAGCTATCAACGCCAATGCTTTGAATCTCTCGTCCGAGTTCGCGAGCGCGCGCCGCAGCTTCGCGCAAACCGTCTTTAATTTCTGCGAAGATCTTTGGGATGTCCCAGCGCAAATGTCCTGCGGAAATCGAAGGTGGATATTGAAAGCGGCGTATTTGCTGCAGCAGAAGTTCCGATTCGTCCAGACCGGCAAGGAACACCCGGCCGCTGCCGGCGCCGAGATCGACGGCGATGAAAAGAGGAGACGTCACTGGTCAGTAGTCAGTTGTTCGTCTCGCGAAGAGCCTCCATTATCGAGCAACTGACTACTGACAACTGACCACTGACAGCGTCACACAATTCCAGATGCCGCCGCTCCTTTGCGCGCTGGCCGCTCTTCATGCTTGCGCCGGCGGTAGTTGCTATCTCGATAAGTCGCGATTGGATCGATGGCACCGCCCGATCTTTCACGAGCAACAGCCAGGATTGGCGCCACGTCCGTAGTAAATGCTTGTTTAAGAATTGAGAGCGCGAGCAGTGGATCGCATTTGTCCTGCGCTTCCGTCAACGCAGTCCGATCAACCAAGTGTGCCTGCACGTAAGCGCGCACCAACTCAACGGCGCTCATCATCAGAGACTCGATCGGATCGGTGACATTGTGCGACTGATCGAGCATGTAGGCTGGATCGAAGTTCGCAACGTGGTTCAGCTCAGCATCGACCAACTCGTTGAAGATAAGAAACAACTGAAACGGCTTGATAGATCCTGAGTCGAGGTCGTCGTCGCCATACTTGCTGTCGTTAAAGTGAAAACCGGCGAGCTTACCGAACTGAATCAGGCGAGCGACGATCATCTCGATGTTCACGTTCGGAGCATGATGGCCAAGATCAACCAGGCAGAACGCTTTCGGGCCCAACTCACGCGCGCAGTAGTAGCTTGTGCCCCAATCGTTGATGACCGTCGAGTAAAACGCCGGTTCATAAAACTTATGCTCGATGAACATGCGCCAGTCGTCCGGCAGCGCGGCGTAAATCTCGCGCATGCTTTCGAGATAACGTTCGAGCGCGTGGCGAAAATGCTGCTGACCCGGAAAGTTTCCGCCGTCGCCGATCCAAACTGTGTGGGCTTTCGAACCCAGCGTCTGACCAATCTCAATGCATTCAATATTGTGCTCTACAGCTTGTTCGCGAACTGCTTTATCAGGGTGTGTGAGACTGCCGAACTTGTACGAATGCTTCTGGCCCGGCTGATCCTGAAACGTGTTCGAGTTCATCGCATCGAAGCTCAGGCCGCGGGCGTTCGCAAATTCGCGGAGTTTTGTCGCGTCGTCGGGTTTGTCCCAGGGAATGTGCAGCGATACGGCCGGCGTCGAACGCACGAGTTTAAAGATCGTGCCGCAGTCTTCCAACTTTTCATAAATGTCGCGCGGCTCACCGGTTCCCGGAAAGCGCGCGAACCGCGTGCCGCCGGTGCCAACACCCCACGAAGGAACTGCGACGCGAAACGCCTCGGCCTTGTTTACGAGATCTTCAATGTCGACATCCTGCCGGCGCAGTTTCTTCGTCAGGTGTTCGTAATCTTCTTCGACCCACAGTCGAGCCTTCCGGTTTTGCACGGCAATGAACGAATCGTCGATCTCGAAGTTCGTTGACATCTTGGTACTCCTGAGAGAACTTAACCACAGATGAACGCGGATTTACACAGATAAAACATACTGCATTACAGCAGCGCCCTTTCTTCATATCCGCGCTAATCTGCGTTCATCCGCGGCCACTTTCTCTGTTTCTTCGCACCTCTTCGCTTCAATTTCACCTCATAAATCCATCCTGCAAGCCCCCGTCAACTGGGATCACGTGGCCTGTCGTCTTCGACAGTCGCGCTGAGAGCAATAGAAAGATCGCTTCTGCCTGATCATCCGGCTCGATTGGCGTTTGCGTCAGCGATCTTTTCGCATAGTAGGTCGCCAACTTATCGCGCAGCTCATCATCTGATTCAGATTCGCTGAAGGGAATTTCGTATTTCGTCAGCGACGCGATGACGCGATCGCGGGGAAACATCGTACTGCCTTTGACGACGGTCGCAGGGGCAACAGCGTTGACGCGCACCAGCGGCGCCATCTCGATCGCCAGCTCGCGCACGAGATGATTCGCGGCGGCTTTGCTCGTGTCGTAAGCGAGACTTCCCTTCTTCGCAACGACGGCGTTGGCGCTGGTCGTCAGCACAACGTTGCCGCGCAAGCCTTGCTGCTGGAAGATTTTGTAAGCTTCGTCGGCCACAATGTAGGCGCCGGTCACGTTTATGTTGAAAGTGCGCGACCAGAGATGGTCTTCGATCCGTCCCGTTTTGTCCGGCGGCACGAAGATACCCGCGGTGACCACCACCGCATCAATGCCGCCGTAAGCCAGCATCACATCCTGAAAAAGCCGCGCCACACTGTCGCGATTCGTAATGTCGCACGCCAGCCCGATCGCCGGTCCGCAATTACTGATTCCCGAGCCCGCCACGCCGATGCCCTCGCCATACTTGGTGATGATCTCCTGCGCGGTTTCCTTCGCGGCTGCTTCATCAACATCGACGCAGATGATATGCGCGCCTTCCTTCACGAGCCGATGTGCGGCCGCTTTGCCGATGCCGGCGCCGGCGCCAATCACGACTAAGATCTGCCGGTCGAGTTCCTTTTCCGGCGGCATGCGACGCAGCTTAGCTTCTTCCAGGTTCCAGTATTCGATGTCGAAGGCTTCCTGCTGGTCCATCGCTTCGTACTTGTCAATCGCCTCTGCGCCGCGCATCACTTCGATCGCGCAGTTGTAGAACTCGGCAGTGACGCGCGATTCGCTCTTGTTCTTGCCCCACGCGATCATTCCGAGGCCTGGGATCAGCACTACAGTCGGATTTGGATCGCGCATCGGAGGCGAGTCAGGACGCTTACACTTGTTGTAGTAAGACTCGTAATCCTTGCGATACTGGACCAAACCGTCGGCGATCGATCTCTTCAGTTTGTCGATATCGCCGCTTGCAGGGTCCCAATCGACGAAGAGCGGCTTGATTTTCGTGCGCAGGAAATGATCCGGACACGAAGTTCCTAATGCCGCGAGTCGCGGTCCATCGTTACTGTTTACGAACCGCAGCATTTTTTCATCATCCTGCACCGTGCCGACGAATCGCTTGGAAACGGAAATCTGGCCGCGCAGAAAAGGAATTATCTCTGCTTGCAGGCGTTTGCGATCTGCCTCGTTCAAGGACGGATGCTTCGGTCCGCCGAATGTTTCTTGGCCTTTATCGTGCGCTTCGATAAACTGAGCGGCGCGATCGATTATCCCGAGAGCAGTCTCATAACAGGTCTTGTCGTCATTGTTCCACGAACTCATGCCGTGGTGACCGAGCAGTATTCCACGCGCTTGCGGGTTGTCCTTGATCAACTGCTCGATCTGCAAACCGATGTCGAAACCCGGCCGCTGCCACGGAATGTAAAGCACTTCATCGCCGTAGATTTCCTTCGTCAGCTTTTCCTGATTGACCGAAGCGGCCACGGCAATCACCGCATTCGGATGCAAATGATCGACGTGCTTGTAAGGAACAAAGGTGTGCAACGGCGTATCGATCGAGCAAGCGCGCGGATTCAAATTGAAGACGCAGTGACTGTACGTCGGGTACATCACATCTTCGATCGGCGTCTTCGGCCCGCAGTTAGGATCGCCGAGGTAGAGCGACTTCATTGCGCGCACTTTGTCGAGATAAAGCGAAGCAAACCCGTCTCGCGTAGCCGTTCGCAAATCTCCGCCGGAACCTTTCAGCCACAAAACTTCAACGGACTGCTGTGTCAGCGGATCGGTTTCCATCAACTTCGACGAAGTGTTGCCACCGCCAGTGTTGGTGAGCGTCAAATCTTCACCGAGCTTGTTTGAGCGATATACCAATCGGTCAACACCATCGAGCTTGTCGGCGACCTCATCCTGCCAGAGGTATTTGACGAATGTGAATCTCTGTTTCTCCGGCCGTTGCGAACTCATCGAACGTCTAACTCCCGTAAGCTAGTAATTCATCGTTTGTGCCGAACCACTGAAATCGCGTGTCGAGCGAGAACATGAGTTGCCGCTCATGGACATGATTTGATAAAAGCCATCGCGGCGCCCGATTGGAACCGTAGCGCGAGACATGCGAACGGTTCGTTTGTTTCTGATAATCCCGACGGGATGCGGGTAACTTTACTGGATGCGAAGCGATCCGTCTACATCTACGAACCTGTGAAATGATGAAAAGAACCATTCTCCTAAGGTGGTTGCTGCCTGCTCTGCTGTTACTGCCTTCTGTGCCTGCGGTCAAACAGCAGGCGCAGCCAGTTCCGCCGCGATCAACGCAAAACAGTGTGTACGATGTGCGCGCGTTTGGCGCCAAGGGCGATGGCAAGACGCTGGACACGCCCGCGATCAATAAAGCGATTGACGCAGGCGCGGCCCAACCGTCGTCGAACTCAACCTCAGCGAATTTGCCCTCGTGGGTGAAAGATGTTGGCTCGCGTGACGCGTTCAAGTCTCGGCGCGTCGTCGTGGTCAATGCGACCGGTGACGGCGTCACGAATTCAACCAAAGCTATTCAGCAGGCGATTGACGATTGTGCGGAGCGTGACGGCGGCACGGTCAGCTTCAAACCTGGCAGTTACGTGACTGGGGCACTGTTCATCAAGAGCAACGTGAATCTACGCATCGATAACGGCGTAACTCTGCTGGGCAGTCAGGACGACACGGACTATCCGTTGATCTGGACGCGCGTCGCGGGGATTGAAATGAAATGGCCGGCGGCGATCATCAACATCAACGACCAAAAGAACGTGAAGATTTCAGGTGAAGGCACAATTGATGGTCGTGGCGAGAAGTGGTGGGAAAAGTATTGGGCGCTGCGAATCAAATACGAACCGCGTGGCTTACGCTGGGCCGCGGACTATGACGCCCAGCGCGTGCGTTTATTGGTTGTCTGGAAGTCTGCCGATGTCACCGTCGAAAATCTCAGTCTCAAGCGCGCGGGTTTTTGGACTGTTCAGGTTGTTTACTCTACTCGCATCACTATCGACGGAATCAAGATTACCGACAATAAAGGGCCGAGTACCGACGGCGTTGACATCGATTCATCGAGTTACGTGCTGGTCCAGAATTGCGACATTGACAACAACGACGACGACATTTGTCTCAAGGCCGGGCGAGACTATGACGGCCTGCGCGTCAACCGCCCTACTGAATACGTGGTCATCCGTAACAGCATCGCGCGCCGGGGCGGCGGCATCATCTCATTTGGCAGCGAGACTTCCGGCGGCATCCGGCATGTGGTTGCTTATCACAACCGCGGCATTGGAACGAAAGAGGGCATTCGCTTCAAGTCAGCCAAAACCCGCGGCGGCTTTGTCGAAGACATTTTGATTCGCGATACGAAGATGGAAGACGTGCCCCTGCCCTTCACTTTCACCCTCGATTGGAACCCGACCTACAGCTACGCCACGATTCCAAAGGACGAGAAGGACATTCCGGCGCACTGGATCGTGATGAATCAACCGGTCATACCGCCCGAAAAAGGATTCTGTCAATTTCGCAACATCACGATCGAGAACGTCGACATCGTCAACGCTAAACGCATTTTTTCTGCGAGCGGTTTGCCCCAGAAACCGATCGTCAACGTCAGTTTCACAAACATCAGTGCGCAAGGCACAGATGCCGGCTCGATCGCTTACGCGCGAAATTGGCGAATGAGAAATGTGAGACTAAGGACCAGCAATGGCGAGCTGCTGAAAATTTCGAATAGTGAAGATGTCGAGGAGCCTAAGGTTGTGAAGTATTAGGGAAGGCCTTTACCGTAAGAAATGAACCCGGCTATGCAAATGAAATCTGTGAAGATCCTTTTTCTTTCGATTGCGTTCGCGGGAATCTGGTCTACAGCGCGCGCAAACTTCACCCTGCCAGACGTCATAAGTGGCGGCATGGTCCTTCAGCAAAATCAGAAAGTGCCTATCGGGGGGAAAGCCGATCCGGGCGAAAGCGTAACAGTCAAGTTTCGGGGCCAGTCGAAAACGGCAAGCGCATCCGCGGACGGTAAATGGCTCGTCAAACTCGATCCCGTGCATGCCAACGCCACCCCCGCGACGATGACGATCTCCGGAAAGAACACAATCCAGCTGCAGAACATCCTCGTTGGCGAAGTCTGGTTGGTAGCCGGACAGTCGAACATGCAGCGGCTTCTGAGCGAAACCGCAAACGGCGACGCCGCGATTGCGTCTGCGGATCATCCGCTAATCCGACTTTTCAACGTCAGTCGTCAAGTCGCTTTCAAACATGCGAAGCCACCGCTGGCGACATGGCAGAGTTGTTCGCCGCAAAGCGTGAAAGAATTTTCGGCGGCTGGCTACTACTTCGGTGTTGAGCTGGAAAACGAACTGCATGTTCCCATCGGGCTGATCAATTCTTCATACGGCGGATCGCAAGCGGAAGCCTGGACGCCGGTTGAATACCTACTCGCGTCGGATGATCTAAAGCCAACCGTCGAGCGGACCAAAATCTGGGATGAAGAAAGGCCGCGAGTCCGCGTCGAGTACGATGCCGCGATAAAGAAGTGGCGGGCTGAAGCTGACAAAGCGATCGCCGCAGGCGCGCGACCCAGTCCGTCACCGGCAGTTCCCGATGCCCTGCGTGAGTATCGCATTGCTTCATCCATCTACGATGGAATGATCGCCCCCCTTGATTCCCTTCCTTGTCCGCGGCGCGATTTGGTATCAGGGCGAATCGAATGAGGCGCGCGCACAACAGTATGGAATTCTGTTACCGGCGATGATTCGAGCGTGGCGCGAGCGTTGGGGCGAAGGTAGTTTTCCGTTTGGCATCGTACAGTTGCCGAACTATCGCGATTCAAAACCCGAGCCAGCCGATGAACCCTGGAGTTTTGTCCGCGAAGCTCAACGCCGCACCGCTCTGAATACTCCGAATACCGGACTAATAGTGACGATCGACATTGGCGAAGCACACGACATTCATCCGAAGAACAAACTCGAGGTCGGTAAGCGCATGGCGCGCTGGGCGCTCGTGGATGTCTATGGGCGGAAGATGACGAAGTCCGGACCGATGTTTCACGGCGCTCAGATTTCCGGATCGAAAATTATTCTGACGTTTGATGAGGCAGGCGCAGGCCTACGAATTCGCGACGGAGACAAGTTGGATGAATTCGCGATCGCGGGAGCAGATCATAAATGGCTTTGGGCCAACGCGAAGATCGTCGGCAAGAATTCGGTCGAAGTGTGGTCCGCGTCGGTCGCCCGACCGCTGGCGGTGCGCTACGCTTTCAACAACAATCCCAGGCATCCCAACCTCACGAATGAGACTGGTCTGCCGGCAGGGCCTTTCCGCACGGATGATTGGCCGGGGCCAACAGATGGCAAGCGATAACGAGCGCGGCTTAGGTGAACTGGGGTTCCAGCCGGCTCACGTGAGGACTAACTGGAACGCTGGAGACGGATTGGATCGCGCGACATGACTCGCGCTTCACCAATTGCGTCGGGATCGTGATTACTTCAGGTGGAACATCGGGCCGGCCAAGCCGCTTGAAAGCGAGCGCTGCCATCTCTCGTCCCATCTGTTCTGTGAAGACGCGCACTGATGTCAGCGGCGGATGTAGAGAACTTGCTTCCGTATCGTTGAAGCCCATCACACTGATGTCATCCGGAATTCGCAGACCGCTTTCATGAATTGCCTTGTAAGCTCCCCGCGCGACGGCATCGTCGCCCGCGAATAAAGCAGTCATCGATTCGCCGCTCTTCAAAATTGATTTCGTGGCGAGGTAGCCCAAATCTTCGCCCTCACCCGAATCGAACTCGTTGATGCGTGGAGCCAAACTGGAATCCTGCATCGCGCGGCGATACCCTTCATAACGTCGCTCGAACCACGTCAACTGGCGATTTCCCACGTACCAAATGTCTCGATGGCCCAACGCCTGTAAGTAGCGTGTCGCATCGTACGCGCCTTCCACGTCATCAAAGTACAGAGTGCCGTATCCGTCCTTGTCCCAATCGCCGACAACGTTGTTGCCCATCACCACCACTGGAATTCCCCTGTGGGCCAGTAGATCCAGGACGTTCTGAGAATTCTTACCGGCAAGAATCGCAGCACCGATTGGGCCGGGCCGTTCGAGGATGGACGGCAGATGCAAGTTTTGCCACGGCACGTTGCTGCCGTAACGAAGCGGAAGAAACAACAGTCCACAATCGTGGCTGGCGCAATAACCTTCCGCGCCAACCATGATCCCGGCGTGAAAGGTATTGAAAAGATCTCGGTTGGCGAGGATAAAGGCAATGATCTTTGCCTTCCCTTTTCCATTCAGTTCAATCTTCAATTCGGAAGCTGCTTTGAAGACTCGCGCACGAAGTTCCGCGGAGACTCGCTCGCTGCCTGTCGCCACGCGCGAAACGGTTGCGACGCTCACACCCGCGAGCTTTGCCACATCCTGAATCGTTGTCTTTGCTACTCTGCCGTTGCTCTGTTTACCCATAAATTCCGAATTCTTCTCTTTGCGGGCCAAATTCAAGCAATTGTCTGCACACAATACTCCCGGCCTCGAAAAACTTCAACTCTTTTCTGAAATCTTTTTCATGCCAATGCGTCATGCGTCACGTTAAGCATGAAAATATCTCGCCTGAACGTGAAATTTTTCTTGACGACAGGTTCATTTTCCAATATTGTACGCGCCGAAAACTGAATCCTTGGGCGGCGTCCGACCCGGACTGACCCGACAACCATTAACCTGCAAGCCCCAGCGGCCTGCTTATCTCAAGTTGAGTTAGGAGTCATCAAGTTATGAAACCAACATCTAAATTCGCGAGCTGGGTGCTTGTTACTGTTTGCGTACTTTTCATGATCCCGGTGATGTCGCACGCTCAGGAGCTGCGCGGCAAAATAACTGGTCGAGTCATGGATCCAAATGGGGCGGCCGTTCCCGGCGCGAACGTTAAGGTCACCGACGTCGCGAGGAACAAGACGGTTGATTTGACGACGAATTCGGACGGTCTTTTCGAGGCGCCTTATCTCGTGCCTGGCATGTACAAGGTGCTGGTAGAGATGAACGGATTCAAGACTTCGCTTCAGGAGCAGGTTCAGGTTGAAATCAACGAGACCCGCGCTCTCGAAATCAAGATGGACATCGGCACGCCGCAGGAGACCGTCACAGTCACCGCCGAACCGGCGCAACTCAACGGTTCAGATGCCAACCTGGGTCAAACAATCGACCGTAAGCGCGTAGATGAATTGCCGTCAATTCACGGCGATCCCTATACGTTGATGGGACTCGCGCCCGGAGTGGCGTACATCGGCAGCGCCCGCCTGGATAGGCCGTTTGAACCTACGCATATTGCGGGCTTCGCGATGAATGGCGCCCGCGGCATCCGTAGCGATCTACTGATCGACGGCGCTCCCAGCACGGCCACGGCGAATGCCAACGAGGTAATCGCATCATACGTTCCGCCGACCGACATCACTCAGGAATTCAAGGTGCAGACGACAACCTATGATTCTCAATTTGGGAACACCGAAGGCGGTGTCACGAGCATTGCGATCAAATCCGGCACCAATCAAATCCACGGCACCGCTTACTACTGGATCGAACCGGGCGGGTGGGCAGCAAACGACTTCTTCGGAAACTCGCGCGGCCAGGCGCGGCCCTTCACCTTCTCGAATCGTCCCGGATTCAGCATCAGCGGCCCGGTCACGATTCCGAAGGTCTACAATGGCAAGGACAAGACATTCTTCTTGTTTTCTTACGAAGGCATTCGCGACTCGCGTCCGCGGTTTGACGCAACGAACGTTTGGGTGCCGACTTCGGCGTTGGCGAGTGGAGACTTCTCCGCCTATATATCCAAAGTCAAAATCTTCGATCCGCTGACTGGCACTTTCAACGCCTCTACCGGAGCGGTGACCAATCGCACGGCGTTCACCAACAACATTATTCCTGCCAATCGAATTAGCCCGGTAGCCAAAGCAGTTCTTCCCTTCCTCGGTTCGCCAAAGGGCGGGCCGGCGGGTAATTTCTTGATCACCGGAAATATCTTTGATTCGACCCTGGCTGAAAGGACGCGAAGGTACGACAACTTCACCACCAAGATCGATCACAATTTTACCAAGAACGATCATTTCTTCGGGCGGTATAGCTGGTACAACCGCGACAGTTCTTACAACAACTACACTGGAACCGATTACATCGGTGACCGGTTTGCGTTTATCTCCAAACAGACGGCCCTGGATGAAGTCCATACTTTCAACGCCAAAACCGTATTGAATCTCAGATACGGTTTTAACCGTTTCATCCGCGCTACAGATGCACCTGAGGGACAGGCAGGCTTTGATCTGACCACGCTCGGCTTTGCCTCTTCGTACAATAATCTGATTCCGTCAGCTATTCGTCGCTTCCCGCGCTTCGATTTCTCTTGCTCATCGAGTTGCACGGGAACCCCGCTCGGCAACGGTCACACCAATGAGAATCGTCCGGTCGACAGCCACTTTGTAACCGCGGTTTTGAATCGGATACAAGGCAAGCATTCCCTGAAGCTTGGCGGTGAGATGAGAATCTATCGCGAGGACGACAACTTTAGAAGCAACAATCAGAGCGGCCAGTTCGCTTTTGACAATACCTACACACGCGTAGGCAGCGCGAGCGCGGCTGACGTCGAAGGGTTGGGAGCGTTTGCAGCTTTTCTACTCGGGTATCCCACCACAATGTCACTCACCCGCGCAGCCGATTACTCTGAGTATTCAAAGACATACGGTTTCTTTGTCAACGACGATATCAGACTCAGCAGGAAGTTGACGTTGGGCCTCGGGCTGCGTTGGGAATTCGAAACGCCACTCATTGAACGGCAGAATAAGAGTGTCTCCGGTTTTGATCTCTCGTATACGCAGCCACTGGAAGCTACCGCAAAGACGAATTACGCGGCCTTGAGCGACACTATCCTGAAAACCACTCTCGGCTTGGCGGATATAAGCGCCAAGGGCGGGCTGCTGTTCGCAAACAAAGACACAGGCAGAGGACTCTACAACACTCCGAAGAATGGATTTCTGCCCCGCGGGAGTTTTGCCTATCAATGGAATGCCAAGACTGTGATCCGTGGCGGCTTTGGTTTGTACCAGGGATTCCTCGGTGAGCGCCGCGGCGACGTAATTCAAAGCGGCTACTCGCAAACGACGACCGTGCCCCTGACGACCGGCCCGAATGGTGCGCCGCTTCCCGTGACGCTCTCGTCGGCATTTCTTACCACCACAATAATCGAGCCAACCGGCAACAGCCTTGGTAAGCAAACCGCCCTCGGTCAGAGCATCAGCTTCTTTAACCAAAACCCGAAGGTTTCCAAACAGGCACGATTTTCCTTCGGTGTTCAGCGTCAGCTTTGGGGTGGTTGGGTCCTCGACGCGGAATTCGTTGGCGACCGCGGGTATAACATAGAGATCACGCAAAACATCAACGCCTTGCCTAATAAGTACCTAAGCACGGATAGTTCGCGCACCGCGGCCATGCAGACCAACAACTCAAATCTGGGTGGCTCGGTCAAGAATCCGTTCTGCACGAACCCCAATGGTAGCGTGTGTGTGAGCGGTGCTTTGTTTCCAAACGCCGGCGGCACCACCACGCGACGGCAATTGCTGCTTCCGTTTCCCGAGTTCGGTACCATCAACACCACGAACAATGACGGCAAGAGCTGGTATAACTCAGCCCAGTTCACCCTCGGCAAGCGCTTTTCGAAAGGCTATGATCTACAGTTCGCCTACACTCGATCAAAGTGGATCGAGGCAGTTGAATACTTGAATCCTGCTGACCCCAAGCCGAGCAAAGCAATTGCTGCTCAGGACGCTCCTAATCGATTTTCGATGAGCGGCTTTTACGAGTTTCCATTTGGCAAAGGTAAACAGTTCTTCTCGCATGCGGGTCGGTTCGCTGACGCGATTCTTGGTGGTTGGCAGATTGAGGGAACATATACTTTCCAATCCGGCTTCCCGCTAAGGTTTGCTAATGACGCGTTCTATCTGGGAACGAAGATTTCCATTCCCAAGGGCCAGGAAACTCTGAGCCGCTGGTTTAATACGAGTGCCTTTGTTTCCGTTCTGGGAACAACTCCGACCTGCGAAGCATTCCCCACCGGCTCGACGAACTGCGCCAGTCCGGCGGATCATCTGCGCACGTTGCCCTTTTACTTTGCCGATGTCCGGATGCAAACAATTAACAATGCCGATCTGGGTTTGCGGAAAGACATCCATATCAACGAACGTATGAAAGTCCAATTGCGGATGGAGTTTGTCAATGCCTTCAATCATCCGCTGCTATCGACGTTGTCGGGCGGCGGGGCAGTTGTCAGCCCGTCATCCTCAGCGTTCGGCACGGTTTCAGCTTCCAACCAGCAAAACTATGCGCGCCGCGCGCAGCTGATGGCGAAGTTCATTTTCTGATGAGCTAATGAAGTAGTTCTCTTAGCTGCCGGGGAGTTTGCGTTTAGCAGGCTCCCCGGTTTTTGTTTTGAAACTGGCATCCTTGCCCGCCTGAGCGCGAGTCTTGAGTACGCTGGGTGCGCTTTGCGGGCAGGAATGCCCGCGCTCTGTAGACAACCATTACCGATGACGTTATCCCGTCGACGATTTCTCGGAATTGCAGTGTCACCTCGGTGTTTCTGTGGTAAGAATGGCTCAAGAAGAAGCTCACCACAGAGACACAGAGATCCACGGAGACACTGAGCAAATGTAGCACGCTACAAATCGCTTGAATCAAATGAGACTTATTGTGCTCATAATTCTGGTTGGCCTGCTCTTTCCGGCCACATCAGGCACGATGGCAATGGCCCCGTCAGCTTTGCCCGCATTTCCCGGCGCCGAAGGCTTTGGCGCAACCACGCCAGGCGGTCGCGGTGGCAAGGTAATCGCGGTAACCAACCTGAACGAGGGCGGTCCGGGCAGCTTTCGCGCGGCATGCGAAGCGGAAGGTCCGCGCATCGTTATCTTTCGTGTGTCCGGTCTGATTACTCTGACAAGAAAATTGGTTATCAAGAATCCCTACATCACCATTGCCGGCCAGACAGCACCGGGCGATGGCATCTGCCTGCGCAACTTCACTTTCGTGATCGCCACGCATGATGTGGTCGTGCGTTATTTGCGCAGCCGCCTTGGTGACGTCACTGCTCAGGAAGATGACAGCATCACACTCGCGGCCGGAGCGAAAAACGTCGTCGTGGATCACTGCTCGGCGACCTGGTCGATTGATGAGGATTTGTCACTGGCAGGCGATGTCTCGAACGTCACCGTGCAATGGTGTCTGATTGCCGAAGGATTGAATCACAGTAAACATTCAAAGGGAGCCCACGGCTACGGGTCGCTCTCGCGCGCGAACGGTCCGGTAACCTGGCATCACAATCTTTGGGCGCACAACGCTTCTCGCAATCCGCGTTTGGGCGATAACTATGGCCGTCCGCCCCATCCGATATTTGATGTGCGCAACAACGTCATCTATGACTACGGCGAGATCGCCTCAGGATTGACGCAGGGAGTTCTGAAAGTAAACTATATCGCCAATTACATTCGGCCGGGCCCGAGCAGCAAGGCAACGACGCCAATTCACGTCGGCGGGCCGTCCGATCTCAGCTTCTATATTAAGGACAATGTCTTTGAAGGAAACAGCGCTCTAACTGCGGATAATTCGCAGTTCTTTGCTCCAGTCATGATTGATGGGAAGCGGCAGGTGCAAACTGTCGATCAACTCTTCACGGCTCCGGCGGTCAGAACCAGCAGCGCGCGCGACGCACTTGACGCAGTGCTGTCCACGGTTGGCGCGTCTTTGCCGCGACGTGATTCCGTTGACGCACGGATCGTTGCCGAAGTCCGCGAACACCGGGGCTCGATCATTGATTCGCAACAGCAAGTCGGGGGATGGCCAGAACTTAAGAGTGCGCCACCGCCCAGGGACAGCGACGGCGACGGCATGCCCGATGAGTGGGAACGGCGTTTTGGTCTGAATCCATTCGATCCGTCGGATGCAAATCTGGATAAGGATCACGACGGATATACAAACGTTGAAGAGTATTTGAACGGGACCGATCCGAGAAAGGCGGGATCCTAATGAAACGAAAAAAGCTGACTCGCCGCCATTTCATTGAGACCGGCAGCGCTGGTTTAATTGGTTTGGCTTCCCTGCCAAAGCTGTCGTCACTGACGCTTGCGCAGCTCACTTCAACCTCGTCGCGTCGCGTCTATTCACTCAACCACAACTGGCTTTTCAGTGAAAAGAGTTCCCCCGGCGCAACGCAAAGCGGATTCAATGACGCCGCTTTCAAACGGATCACGATCCCCCATACGAACAAGCTGCTGCCCTGGCATGGTTTCGACGATCAAGAGTACGAGTTTGTCTCGGTCTATCGGCGCCACTTCCGACTGCCCGTTGAGTCGCAAGGCCGCAGAGTCTTCATCGATTTTGGCGGCGTGATGACGGCTGCCACAGTTTGGATTAATGGACGGAAGCGTGGCGAGTATCGTGGCGGTTACACACCATTCTCATTTGAGATAACAGATCAAGTGAATTGGAAGGGAGACAACATCCTCGCCGTCGAAGTAGATTCAACCGAACGCAAAGACATTCCGCCGTTCGGTCATCTCGTCGACTATCTGACCTTCGGTGGCATCTACCGCGACGTCGCCTTGCGTTGCGTGCCAAACGTCTTCATTGACAACGTATGTGCGAAGCCGACCGATGTTCTTAGCTCAGACCGAAAGCTCGAAGTGCGCTGCTATCTCGACGAGAGTAAGAGTACTGGCGCGCCACTGATGCTGACTGCGTCACTGCTCGAAGGTAATCGCGTGATCGCAGCCAACACGCGCGAAATCACTCCGAACGGACAAGCTCACTACGACTTAAGCCTAACAAATCTTCGCGACATCGAGCTTTGGAATCTCGATCGGCCAAAGCTCTATCAAGTCATCGTTGGGTTGTCAGAGAGAGAACGCGTCATCGATCAATACGAGACGAGGATCGGTTTCCGTGAAGCGAAGTTCACGCCTGAAGGTTTCTACCTAAACGGCAAACATCTGAAACTGCGCGGCCTGAATCGACACCAAACGTTTCCTTACGTGGGCCAGGCGATGCCCGCGAGAGTACAAAAGCGCGACGCCTGGATTCTGCGCAAAGAACTCAAGTGCAACATCGTGCGGACGTCGCATTATCCGCAGTCGCCGCATTTTCTCGATGGTTGCGATGAGTACGGACTGCTGGTGTTCGAAGAAATTCCCGGCTGGCAACACATCGGCAATGACGATTGGCAAAACCTGGCGCTGCAAAATGTCGAAAAGATGATTCGCCGTGACTGGAACCATCCGTCGATAATTCTCTGGGGCGTGCGCATTAACGAGTCGGCTGACAATCACGATCTTTACACTAAGACAAATGCGCTCGCTCATTCGCTGGACGAATCGCGTCCCACGGGCGGCGTTCGCAATCGGTATGGTTCGGAAAGACTCGAAGACGTTTTCACGATGAATGATTTCGGGTTTCCGCTGCGCCCGCCGAATCACCCGCTTTACCTCAACACGGAATTCAATGGGCACATGTATCCGACCAAGCGCAACGACAATGTCGAGCGTTTGCGCGAACACACTCACCGTCATGCACGGGTGCACAATCAACTCGCGTCAGATGACAAGTACGCGGGCGGGCTCGGCTGGTGCGCGTTCGACTACAACACGCACGACAACTTTGGTTCGGGCGATCGGATCTGTTATCACGGCGTCTCAGATATTTTCCGCATTCCCAAACCGGCGGCGGGCTTTTACAAATCGCAATGCGATCCATCTGAAGAAATAGTGCTCGAACCGGCATTCGATTGGGCGCGTGGTGATGAGAACCAAACGTTTACGGACGCTTTGGTGTGTTCAAATTGCGAGCAGCTCAAGTTCTACATCGGTGAAAGGCTAATCGCCGAAGTCGAACCCGATCGGAAGACTTACGATCATTTGAAGTACGCCCCGTTCGTAACGAACTTGCGCGCAGGTATTGGCGGTGGTTGGAATGATTTGCGAATTGAGGGCTACATCGGCGGCAAGAAAGTTATTGAAAGAACAATGTCTGCGAAAGGCGTCGATCGCCAGCTACTGGTCCAGCCTGATGATCGCGAACTGATCGGTGACGGCATCGACATGACGCGCATCGTGCTGAAAGTCGTCGATGAATTCGGCAACGCGCGTCCTTTTTCGAATGCGGCGATCGCGCTGAATTTGCAAGGGCCTGGTGAGATCGTCGGCGACAATCCCTTCGCGCTGTTTGGCGGTGTCGGCGCTGTTTGGATTAAGACCAGAACTGGCGCCGGTGTGATCAGATTAACGGCAACGCACGAAACACTCGGATCGAAAACTGTCGCGATCGAGGTGAAAGCTTATCGCGCTGCGAATGTGCTGTAACAGGGAGGATTACTTTGCGTCAAGCGAACCGGAAATCTACGGCGCTGGTTGCGCTCGCGATACTGCTCTTAACTGCTGGGGCTGCTGGGTCGGGCAATGCGCAATCGTATTTCCGCAACTGGCCCAAGGGAAGTTCACCGCAAGAGGTTGGCAAGCGCGTCGCTGAGAACTTCGCCGCACGTAAACTTGAAGTCGAAGACGGCAAACGCAAGTTCGTCATCTATCCGGAAGTTTGCGCCTGGTACGGCTCACTCACCGTCGCACAGCTAACAAACGATCAGGATTTGCGACGAAGGTTGATCGAGAAATTCGATCCGCTGTTGGGCGAGCACGCTAGCTGGATTTCACCGGACGGGCACGTTGATTATCGAGTCTTCGGAGTTGTGCCCCTCGAAATCTATCAACAAACCAAACAACAGAAGTATCTGGATCTCGGCCGTGGACTGGCAGACAAACAATGGGAGAAGACTACTTCCGACGGCATCACCGCCGAGGCGCGCTATTGGATCGATGATATGTACATGATCACCGCGGTCGAGGTGCAAGCTTATCGCGCCACGCATGATCAAAGATATTTGGATCGCGCAGCGCTGACGATGGCCGCCTACCTCGACAAGCTGCAACAGCCAAACGGTCTATTCTTCCACGCGGCTGATTCGCCGTTCTACTGGGGGCGCGGCAACGGTTGGGTCGCAGCGGGGATGGCTGAACTGCTCCGATCACTGCCGCAGACGCATCCGAAGCGCGCGCGCATTCTTGAAGCGTATCGGAAGATGATGGCCTCGCTGCTTCGGTATCAGGCTGACGATGGACTATGGCGCCAGTTGATCGATCACCCCGACGTTTGGGCCGAGACATCGAGCACGGGCATGTTCACGTTCGCGATGGTCACAGGCGTAAAGAACGGTTGGCTTCCGGGAAAGACTTACGGTCCGGCGGCGCGCAAAGCCTGGTTGGGACTGATCAAACACATCGATGCACAGGCGAATATGACCGACGTCTGTGTGGGGACAAACAAAGCTAACGCGGAAGTGGGAGCGAACCTCGAGACGCAACTGAAATATTATCTCGATCGTCAGCGGCACACGGGAGACTTGCATGGCCAGGCGCCGGTGTTATGGTCAGCAACTGCACTGATGCGTTAGCTACATCGCCATGCGCGAAAGGCTGTTTGTGCCGGCACTAATGGTAAGAACTACGGGCGCTTCTTCAGTGGTTCACTGTAAATCTTGATCAATAGCATCGTGAAGTCTTTGTTTTCCGTGCTGCGTTGATGCGGGGTGCCTCGCGGCACGATCACGAGATCCCCTTTCTTGATCTCAACTGTCTTGCCGTCGATGATCCGCGGACTGCGCCATTCACCCGGATCGGTCTCTTTCGGCGAATCCAACTTCCCTCCGAGCACGAGCGTCGCCGACCCCTCCAGCACGTAATAAACGTCGTCCGATGCGTCGTGCAGCTCTGCCGCCGCGCCGGTTTTATTTTTCTCGTGCTGCACCGCAACCCGCAGTTGCATTCCACTGCTGTCAATTAATTCCGCCGTCTTGTTGTCGGGATGCAGTGTCTTCTGCAAATCGTCGAGCGACTGGGCCGACATCACCACGAAAGGCCGGCTTGCTTCGCTCGGTTTGCGCTGTGCGTAAGTAGTGAACGCCGCGACCATCAGAATCAGCGTGGCAAGCAGAGCTATAGAAAGTCCGCGCAGCGGACGAACGAAAATAGCCCAGCACTTCAGTGCTGGGAAGCGCGCCATTAATAATCCCCTTAAGCCCGTGAAACGGGCGACAGAATGCGCGCCTTCCAATGATTTCTGTCGACTCAGTTCGAAACGTTGGTTGCGAACCCAGCGATAAATCGCTGGGCTATTCTCGTTAGTCCGCTGCGCGGACTTGGCTAAGTCCATCATCAAACCTCCGGTGGTTTTCTTCTCCACGATTTTCAACAGCGAAGCTCTTATTTTCGGCTCGCTTCCAATCCACTGCCGCCCTGATCGAAACCGGGCTGCACTGTCACCACACCGAACTGACGATCGTCGACCTCGCGATGCGCGGCCATCATCCAGACAAAATTGATTGCGTGGCCGGGCACGGACACGTTCGGATGAAAGCCTCTAGGCATCGTCACGGCGTCTCCGTCGCGCACGACCCCAATGAATTCCGGCTCATCCGGGTTCGTATAGACAAACTGCACCCCAAATGCCGGCGCCGGCATGTCGTAATAAACGTAAAGCTCTTCGAGCATCGAGGCGTGTTCGTGCGGCGGCCAACTGGTCCAATGGCCCGGCTCTGAAGTCGTAAAGCCCGCGAGGATGCGGCCGGCTTCGACGTTCTTTCCCAAGGTGATATTGACCGTTCGCGAATTCGAGGCGCCGCCCGTCTTGAATCTCAGCGAGGCGTCCTTCTCAACGTCGGCGTAGCGCACAACCTGCAGCGGATATTTCGATTCTACATCCGCGGAACACTCAGCGAGATCGACTTCAGTTCCGGTCGCAACTTCGACCTGGCTGTCGCGTGGCAAATAGATCGAATCATATTGCGCGATCTGGGTTGTCTCTCCCTCGCACATGATCGTGCATTTGCCGGAGAGACAGATTAAGCCGGACTCCTGATTGCCCGTTCCAAAACTCACGCGTGGCACTTCTTTGTCTAGAATGATGCGGCCGTACGACAGGTGCTTCATCGAGCTGTTTTCAGGTGTCACCGAAATCGTGCGGCCTTTCTTCGCGTTTGTCTTACGAAAGATGAGTTGATTTGTCTGTTCCTTCATTTGTGTACTCATGATTAGCCTCTTTTCTCTTCCACTTCCAATTCAGTTGTTTAAAGTCGGGCTACTGCCCGACCGGGCGGGTGGTAGCCCGCCGTCTAAACGAGACACCTATTTTTTTCCGTGCTCGTCGAGCCACAGAAGATCTTCGAGCAGGTAGTAATTTCCGTAGACCAAACTTACATCGCTGGGCCGCGTGCTCGATCCGTGACGCAAGACTCCCGTTGGCGTTTTGTCGTCGGCGGCAACCGGGGTCAGATATCGATCGATAAGTGATTGAGTTATGCGCTCGCCCTCGCGGCGATAAGTGGCCGCCCGCGTTTGGTCATCGGTCTGTTCAGAAAGTCTCAGCAACCCACCGGCGATAATCGCTGCCGCGGAACTATCGCGATTGCGAAAGTGGACGCCTTCGTCAACAAAGTCGTACCACGGCACTCCGTCCTCCGGCAGGCGATCCAAAATGTAGCCAGCAACTTTTTCAGCTGTCGCCAGCAGTCGCCGATCCTTCGTCTCGCTGTACGCAACCGTGAACCCATACAGCGCCCAGGCGGCGCCGCGAGACCACGTCGTGTCCGCCGCGAATCCCTGATGCGAGTGGGTAAAAACTTTTTCGCCGGGCTTCGCTGAGTTCGCGTATTTGATCGTGTTGTTGGTTAACTGCGAAGAAGTGAATTCCTGCCGATTGTCGCCAGGATTGTAATGAACCGATTGCGCCACTGAACCATCACGGCGCACGAGCCAGTCCGCGGATTTCAGCGCATGCTTCAATCCCAGCTCGCGCCATTGCGCATCGTTAGTTTCGCGCGTGGCCCACCACCAGATTTGCAGGTTCATCATCGTGTCGATGATCGTGTCGTCACCATTAACGCTCCAGGAAGCGGCGAGTTCAGTCGTAGGATTATACAGTTGCTTCAGCCGCGTCGCCGCACGCAAACCGCCGTCGCGATACTTCAAATCTTTCGTCGCGCGATAACCCAGGACTGATGAATAAAAGTTAAGAAAGCCTGTGTCGTGATTCTCGCTGGCTTCCTTGCCCAGCAGCCGCTCGTTCCATAGCTCAGCCCAGCGGCGAAAGCGCTCATCTTTGGTTTTGGCGTATAGCTGCCACAACTCGCCGACCCAAAAACTGCCGGTCCAGAAAAACCCTTTCTGCGATTTCCATTCGCCGGTTTGGTTGTCGCCTTCGGTGAAAAAGCCTTCACCGGCGTCGCGGCCCGCCTCGGCTGCCGAGGTTTTGGAAATCATCGGCTCGAGTTTCTGCGCGGTGCGTTCCGCGGATTGCTTCAACAAACCGATCGCTTCCGCATACGATTTCTTTTTCGCTGGTTGTAAGGTGTCCGGTGGCGCCGTTTGTGCCGATGCGCCTGATGAAAGAATCGAAACTCGCACAGGGTTCGTCAGGCGAATGCTCGTTTCGTGAACAAAGCTGATGAAATCATCGAAGGTCCTCGGAGTCGCACGCGGCGCTGCCAACGAGCCGTAACGAATTCTCGAATCAGCGGTGCTCGCCGTCACGCTAAGATTGTCGGTATTCTCCTGATCCCAAACACCCGTGACGTACCAATCAGCTTTTCCGTTTTCGAACTGAGGCTGAACAAGCAAGTTGAGCGAATCATCGGTAGCCGGCTTGCTCTGTTTACCGAGCGCAATGATCGCCAAACCCAGGTTCTGATCGGGCAGCATATGAATCGCCGTGGCGGGCGGCCCTTCTTCTTCAACCTGATGCCCCCACCATGCACGCGTCAACGCCGGTTCGTTGGCGGTAGGATTAAAAATCTTTTCCTGCAAGTCCGGTTGTCGAACGATTCCGGTCACGAGAGTCAGGCCATTCGCGCCATCCGCCTTAATACTATGATCAAAGCCGCGCTCGCCGGCCCATTGCGTTATACGACTCGTGAGGTTCACCTCTTTTCCGCCGACTTTCCAACCCTTGTAATTCAATTCGACGATCACCCGCACTGGCCCAGCGCTGACGATTCTCCATTTCCGTTCGGCGACATCCGCAACTCTCACCGCCTTGCCATCGACGAACGCAGCGACCGCACCAATCCCGATCGCGTCGCCGATTCGATAGATGTCGCGGCCCAGGGGCGATTCCCAGTGATAGACATATTCGGGCGCACCAAACATTTCGAGGTACAGGCCGGGGCGACGCTTACCCCAGACATCGATCGCGTTACGCTTATCAAAATAGATTCGCCAGGCCGTCGCTTCGGACTCCCACCCGAGACCGTCAAACTTCATCGTGAACTTCGCCGCAGTTCGCTTCGGATAATCGCTACGCAAACGTTGAATCGTGGCCGTATCTCCATAAGCGATCGTCACGATTCGCGTCTGCCGTGGTTTTAGATCGATCTGAAAAGCGAGTTCGTCATACTTGTTGTCACTATCGAGGTCGTCCGCTTGCGAAGGCAGCTCGACCGTCTGCAGTGTGCGTGCGTCCTCCTCGAGAGTGGACGCATCGCTCGTCGTGACGATGACGTCGCCGGCTTTGAAGTCCGGCGCGATGCGCTTCAAATCAGCGACACTAACGACGACGTCCTCCGCCAATCGGGTTTCATTGGACGGGTTCGTCACCGACAGCTTCAAAACCTTGATACGGGGGGCTGCATTGGTCTGCCCCGTGAGCATCAAGCAACTTAGTATGAAGATTGTACAAATGATACGCATCATAACTTTTTAGGGGAAAAACTCAAACGAACGCCGGCTGGGTTGCGCCGCAGGAAGCACGCACCACCAGTTCAGGTTCGACTATCACGTGTTGTTCTTTTATCCCTCGCTTGCCCTCGACGAGATCGATCAAGAGCCGCGCAGCGGCTTGTCCCATTTCGGACGTGGACCACGCCACCGTGGTCAGCGGCACGCGCAACATGTCGCCGTAATGAATATTGCCGCCTCCAACCATGGCAATGTCCTCAGGAATGCTGAGCCCGGCTTCTGTGATGGCTGTGATTGCACCGATTGCGGCCGGATCGTTCGCGGCAAAAATTGCTGATGGGACATTGCCGTCAAGCAGCCACGCGTTCATCGCGCGATAACCGTCCGTCTCTGTGAAGCCGCAATCGCGAACCAAATCCGGATCGAATGGTACGTGGTGCTTGGCCAAAGCATTCTTGTAACCTTCGAAGCGCAACGCGGCGGTTGATGCAACCGTGCCTTTCAAGTGACCGACGCGCTGGTGGCCGAGGTTAAGCAAATGCTCAGTCGCAATCCGTCCGACTTTAACATCGTCGGTGGTAACCGAAGGACACTTGATTCCTTCCAACTGGCGATCGATCAAAACGATCTTCGCGCGTTCGCGGATCACCCGCTTATAGAATTTCGTTTCGGCCGGCGATGCCGACGATGCGAGTATCAGTCCATCGGTCCGCGGCAACAAAGCTTCGACTTCAGATTCCTCATTAGCGGTGTCCTCATCAGTGCTGCAAATCAAGTTTTGATATCCCAGCGGTTTGGCTATGGTTTCCACCCCGCGGCAAATCTCGGCAAAGTAAGAGTGCATCAGGTCCGGGACGATAACCCCAAGCAGGTACGAACGATTCGTCGTCAGCGCGCGCGCAAACTGATTCGGCCGATAGTTCATGCGATGCGCGGCGTCGAGGATGCGCGCACGCGTTTCCGGACTGATCTCCGGATGATTATTAATCGCCCGCGAGACCGTCATCTTCGAGACGCCAAGCGCGCGTGCAATGTCAGCTAAGGTTGTCGCCATCGCTTATGAATTTACTTTCCACCCTTCAACGCCTTCGCAATTGCCGCTTCCGCCAGCGGCGCCATGATCGCGTAGCCCTTCGCGTTCGGATGTAACCCATCCTCGCTCAATTCATCCTTCAGAAAACCCTTGTCGTCTATCATAGCCGAATAATAATCAAGGTAGATCAACTTATTCTTCACCACGAAGCTACGCATCCATTCGTTTAGCGCTTTGATTTTTTCCGGAGGCCTTTGAGACGAGCGAATGATCGGTTTGCCGTCGCGTTGTTCATAGTCGCTAATTGGTAGAATCGACGCGAGGACCACCTTGATTGAGTTCGCCTTCGCCAATTCGGCCATCGAGATCAGATTGTCCTCGATTGCTTCGAGCGTCATCGGCCCGGTGTTACCCGCGAGATCGTTCGTGCCCGCGAGGATGATGACCACCTTCGGATGCAAGTTGATGACGTCCGCTCGAAATCTGATAAGCATCTGCGGAGTTGTCTGTCCGCTGATGCCGCGATCGATGTAGGGCTTGCCGGGAAAGAATCCGCCGAACTTCGGATCGTCCCAGGAATCAGTTATCGAATCACCCATGAACACAACGCGCGCCTCGCCCTTCCCCGGCAGCGTCGCCTTTGTATTCGCGTCCGCATAACGCGCGAGCTGCGGCCAATCCTTCAGTCTGGTTTCAGCACGCGTGAGCTGTGTCTTCACTTCGGAGCAATCATTCGCACTTGGTTGCGCAGTCGCGCAAACAAATACACTCAAGACAATCGCGATCGACATCAACAGGTTCGTAATCATTCTTTCGCTCCTCAATTCCCTTCACCGGCAATCGCCGCCTGCATTACTCCCTCTGGCGTCCATTCATCGATCGGGCGTACCGGAGACAAGCGCCCGCGACTCATAACCGCCAGGCGATCGCACATGCCAAACAACTCGGGCAGGTACGAGCTGATCATCAGGACTGCCTTTCCCGCAGCCGCGCAATCAGCGATCGTCTTATAGACTTGGGCTTTGCTGCCGATGTCGATGCCGCGCGTCGGTTCATCCAGCAAAAGGATGTCGGCCTCCTGATGCAGCAGACGCGCGAGCGCGATCTTCTGCTGATTGCCGCCGGACAGCGACGTCACTGGTTGTTGTACGTCGCGAGCCTTAACCGCGAGCGAGTTGACAACGTCCTGGGATCGCGCGCGCTGCCGGGAAAGGTTCAGCCAACCGAATCGCGAACACGGTCCGAAGCGCGTTATCGTTACGTTGTCGGCGATCGAAAGCGTGATGGCGAGTCCTTCGTTCTTGCGATCCTCGCTGAGATATCCGACGCTCTGTGACAATCGCTCAGCGGGTGTCACGGACTGCCTCGAACTTTGATTCTTCACTTTGATCGATCCGGTCGCGCATTCATCCAATCCGAAGATCGTGCGCACAATGTTCGTTCTGCCTGATCCCATCAAGCCCGCGATCCCAACAATCTCTCCGCGTTTCAATTCGAACGTTGCATTTTTCAATGCCGGAGGCGACGCCAAATCCTTAACTTCGAGAACGGTCTCGCGAGCTGTTGAAACCGGGTTGCGACTGGGAAAGAGATTCTCAACTGAGCGGCCGACCATCTGCACGATCAATTCGTCATCAGACACGGATGCGATCTCACCGGTCGCGACGCTGCGCCCGTCGCGCAAAACCGTGAACCGATCGGCAATCTCACGCACCTCTTCCAGAAAATGGCTGATGTAAATGACCGTAATGCCGTGACTCTTGAATTGTCTGATCAAACGAAACAAATGTTCGACATCTTCGCGTTGCAAGCTGCTCGTCGGTTCATCCATCAGGATGAATCGAGCGCGCGCCGTCAAAGCCCGACAAATTTCCACAATCTGACGCGCCGCGATTGAAAGAGTCGAAACGCGTGTCTCAGGCTTGATTTCCGTGTGCTGAAAGGTCTCGAGCACTTCGAGGGTCCGCGCCCGCAGAGCGTCAGCTTCGAGTACACCCCAACGCGAAGGCTCCATGCCCATCATGATGTTCTCACTCACCGACAAGTGCGGAAACAAGGAAAGCTCCTGATGAATCAGAGCGATCCCGCGCGCGCGTGCATCCAGGGGACTCGAAGGATCATAAGAATTGCCTTCGACCTCCATCGCGCCTTCATCGGGTTTCATCAAACCGGCAAGCACATTCATCAAAGTGCTCTTGCCGGCGCCGTTTTCACCGATGAGCGCGTGCACTTCGCCCTTTTCCAGAGTGAGATTCACTCCTGCCAGCGCTGCAGTTGGGCCAAAGCGTTTAGAAATATTCGAAAGCGAAAGAACGGGCATTGTTAGTTTTCAGTTCACTGCGACCATTTCTTCGGCGTGCGCACCCAACGATGCTCAGGGAAACTTGCCAACTCCTCCGAGCGCACCGGCGTGGCCGAAACTACGATAGTTCATATATCGATTCCCAACTTTTCAAACTCAAGCGATTGCCATTCTTGAATGGCGCCAGCGATCTATCGCTACGGCAAATACGATCAAAGCGCCGATGATAATTTCCTGAATGTAGTTGGGCCACCCGACTTGCTGGCAGCCGTTCCGCAGGAAAGCCATGATCAGGGCGCCGATCATCGAACCGAGAATGCTGCCTTCGCCGCCGCTGAGACTGCCGCCGCCGATGACCACGGCCGCGATTATATCCAGTTCCAAACCGGCAGCGACGGTTGGATCGCCTTGTCGCAAACGCGACATCTGCATCACACCCGCGAGTCCAAACAGCAGCCCGGCAAGCCCGTAAATGTAAATCTTCAAACGAGCGGTGGCGATGCCGCAGGCGCGCGCGGCGGCTTCATTCGATCCCAATGCAAACACCCTTCGACCGAACACTGTCCGGCGCAGAACTACTGCCGCCACGACTGCTAGCACGATCGCAATCCAAACGCCGGGCGCCACCAACATCCAACTTTGTTTCGGAATCGTCAGGAGCAAATCGTTGGCCCAAGTCTCAGGCATGTTCACGGTTTGGGAACCGGCAATGCCTTTGGCGACGCCGCGCGCGACACCCAACATGCCCAGCGTCGCGATGAACGGCACGACGCGCAGACGCGTAATCGCCAGACCGTTCACAACACCGACGCCGCCGCCGACCAGAATTCCAACTGAAACCGCTAAAGTCGTCGACCAACCGGCATTGATGCCCAGCGCAGTAATCACTCCGGTCAAGGCGATCACCGATCCGACAGATAGATCGATGCCGCCGCTGATGATGATGACCGTCATGCCGATAGCGCCGATCGCCACGATTACTGTTTGCGCGAGGACCGTGCGGAGATTTTTTAGCGAAAGGTATTTTTCGGGAGCGCCAATCAGGATCGCAAAGACGACGATCACCAGTATCAACCCGAGAAACGGCGCAAGTCGATTTAGCCACCTGCGGGCGAGCCCGGGACCCGGCATCAGCCAATCAGCTTTTGTCTCAGCGACCATCAAAATCTTAGTTTTGAGTTTCTAGTTTCTATTTGCTCTGGACGCCACAAGCACATTTACTAGGGGCATTAGTAACAAGCAATTAACTTCTAACTCGAAACTCCAAACCCGAAACTCGAAACTCATTTCAAGTACTCCTCCAACGGCGGATGAAGCAGCGCCTGCATCTCCTTTGCATCGAGATTGTCGGGAGTAATCATCGTCACGCCCGTATCGATGCGCTTCTCAACAGGTTTGCCTTTCAAACTTTCGACCATCGTACGCACTCCGAGGTAGCCCATATTAAAAGGATTCTGCACGACAATCCCGTGCAACTGCTTCGCGCGCATCGCGTCGACGAAAATCTGACTAGTGTCGAATCCGACGAACATCACCTTGCCTGCTTTGCCGATGTCCTGCAACGCGGAAAGCATTCCCGCTGTCGTGGACTCATTTGGACAAAAGATCCCCTGCACGTCATCGCCAAAGCGATTAAGCAAATTTTCTGACGCGCGTTTCGCAGTATCGCGCGTCGCGCCGCCATATTGATCGGCCGAGATCAATTCGATGTTCGGAAACTTCTGCTTTATCTCCTGCAGAAAGCCGGCCTCGCGTTCTTCCGTACTCGCTGAGCCTTCGGCATAACGAAGCAGAATTACTTTTCCCTTGCCGCCGAGCAATTCTCCCAGGCGATCCGCGCCGAGCATCCCGCCTTTGCGATTGTCGGTCGCGACGAAACTGACGATCGATTGCGATTCGAGCGCTGAGTCGATGATTACCGCCGGCACGCCCGCGTTCTTCGCCTCTTCAACCGGCCTCGCCAACGCGCGGTTGTCGAGCGGCGCCAGGACGATTCCGCTCACCCCTTGTGACGCAAACCCTTCCACAACCTGAATCTGCTGTTCGCGATCGTCCTCGCGCAGTGGCCCTTTCCAGATCACTTCGACTTCAGCACCGGGAGCAGAAAGCTCGCGGGCTGCCTTGATTGCGCCCGCGTGAATGCTCTTCCAAAATTCGTGGGAAGTGCCTTTGGGAATTACGGCGATGGTGAGTTTCTGTGAATTCTTCGTGCCCGAGCGGTTGCAGCTAACGGCTGCGACCAAAGTCAAAGCGAGCAATGTGAAAATTATTCTTCGCATAAGTCTCAGTCTTTCATAGCTGTTATGACGTTCAAAGAAGGCGTACGTGATCCAACCGCGCCCTGCTTACTATCGTGCGATTCATCATTCTGTGAACAGCGTCGCGTGAACCCAGGCTGATAGCGCAACCGCGTGCGAACCAATCGACGGGAGTATAACGATCAATCGGGAAACGGCAATCCAAAATTTGGCAATGCTTTAGAGGGCCACCACTCCCTTGATGTATCCCGGCGTGTGGATGTCTCTGGCCAGAGCATTCTGCACTGATTCGAGATTGATGTAGCGGTGTGTGATGAGCGGCGCGACGTCGATGCGATGTTCTTCAATCAGATTCAAAGCGCGCAGATATGCCGAGGGACGGCCGTCGGCCTCGAATCCGCCGGACGCGCCGACCGGGGTAACGAGCGTAGGCTCGCGGAACATCAGATTGTTCAGCACGCTGAGATCGACGCCTGCATGGCCGTGGCCATAGAGCAACACGGTCGCCTGTTTGCGAATGAGTCCGGGAATGAATGCCAGCACCCGGCCCGCCCCCGATGCTTCAATCAGATAATCGACACCTTTGGCCGCTGTGTAATCATGGACTGCTTCGACCGCATCGCGATCGCCGGGATCGATCGCGTGATCAGCACCAAACTCCAAAGCCAGATTACGCTTGTCCTGATTAGGCTCGCTTACCAACAAAAGCTGGTCGTATCCAAGTACGCGTCGAAGATACTGGATAAACATCAACCCGGCCGGGCCGGCGCCGCAAACCAGGACCGATTCGACGTGACGGCCGCTCGAATTTCCATTCAAGTTGTAGCGAGCTTGTGCCCGCGCAACCGAATCAGTCGCATGGATTATGCAACCCAACGGTTCAGCCATCGCGGCTTCAGTGAATTCAAGATCGCTGCGAATAGGAATCGCATTCACTGCCGGAACAGAAATGAATTCAGCCAGACCGCCCTGTAATCCGGTGATGCCGTGCTCTGCATAAAACTCGCATTGATGTGAATCGCCGGTGCGGCAATACTCGCATAACGTCTCGCGCTTAAGGCTGAGGCAATTCAATCCCTGATCGACGACCACTCGATCGCCGGGACGCAGGTCTTTTACTTCGCCGCCAATCTCTTCGACGCAGCCGCTGATCTCGTGTCCGAGAATCTGTGGATCGATGTCGAACGGAATCGGTTGCCCATATTCGTCGGTGTTGTAGTTCGCATGTCCCGCAAAGATGTGAGCATCAGTGCCGCACAAGCCAACGGCCGAGACCCGAACGATGACTTCGTGCGGCGCGGCGACGGGAACTGGGACGTCGCGCACTTCCAAATGCTCGACGCCACACAATACGCCGGCGCGCATTGTCGGTCCTGATTCACCGAGCGGTAACGGCTTCGCGAATGTTTCGACCGATGTGCTCAAACTCTTTTCTCCGATACCGCGGTAGTCTCGAGGTCACTCATATCCAGTCGCCCCTCTTCACGCAATTCTCGAAAGCGTCGCATCGTCTCGCGCACGCCAGTTTCGAGCGGCGTCGATGGCAGGTCGCCTATAACCTGCTTGATCGCAGTGTCATCCAGCGCCGGCGCTATCGGAATTTCCGGACCGTCAAAGGTCACCAACTCGCAACCCGCGTTTTCGTTGATGACGTCCGCGATTCTCTTCACCTCAACCGTCTCGCCGTGAAGATTGAAAACGTGTGCGCCCGCGGGTGATTCATCCGCGCAACGAATAAAAGACGCGGCCGTGTCTTGGACGTATTGAAAGTCAGTTGCGCCGCTGAACCGAATATTAAATGGGACTCCCAATACGGCAGCCTTCATCGCTTTGGTTGGATCGCTGGTCAAACCTGTATCGCGATTGACTCCGTAAACGGTCAAAGGCCTCAGACCGATGCTGTTCATTCCGTGATCGAGATAGTACACGCGCGCATTTCCTTCGTTGGTGCGCTTGAAAACGCCGTAGTGCGTCGCTGGTTCGGTTGCGGTTTGCTCGCTAACCGGATTGCCGACATCGCCTTCGCCAAAAACTGCGGCGGAGCTTGCGTAGATGACTTGCTCTGCGCCTGCTGATCTCGCCGACTCGAAAACGTTCAGCGTGCCAATCACATTCACAAACGCACCGGCCACGGGGTCAGCCTTGCAAGTCGGCACCTGCAAACCCGCGAGATGAATAATGCGGCGCGCGCCGGATGTCTCGAGCGCGGTACGAACCGCGGTCACGTCGGTAATGTCGCCCGAGGCAAACTGGACGCGTTCCAAATCAGCCGGCTGCATGATCGCTCGCAGTCGCCGCGCGTCTTCACTGCGATCGAATACAAAGGGCTTGTCGCCGCGTTCGGCCAGCGCCTTCACAATCCATGAGCCGATGCAGCCCTGCGCGCCAGTGATGAAATACGTTTCAGGCATCTAAGTTACGCCGCGATTGCCTGCTCCTCAATGCGATAAAACCGTGAAGCATTCTCGGAAAAGATCAGCGTCCGATCCTCTTCACTGAATTCCGCCAGCAACGATTGCGCTGCGCCCAGCACTCGATCATATGATCCCGCCAACAAACAAACCGGCCAATCGCTGCCAAACATCATTCGCGTTGGTGCGAAATACTCCAGAGCCGTTTCGACGTACGGCCTCAAATCTTCAACGCTCCAATTCATCCAATTCGCTTCCGTGACCAGGCCTGAAAGTTTGCACGAGACGTTCGGAAACGCCGCCAACGTTTTCAGCTCGTGCGCCCATTCCTCGATCTCGCCGCTCGCGATTGGCGGCTTGGCCAGGTGGTCGATCACAAAACGCATCCCAGGACATTTCTCAACTACAGTCCGGGCGTGTTTCAGGTGTCTCGGGTGCACCAGGAGATCGTAAGACAAACCTCTTGATGACAACTCGCGCAATCCACGAATCACGCCTTTCTGTGTCAACCAATCATCCGCCGGCTCGCTTTCGACCAGATGCCGTACGCCTTTGAACTTCGGGTGAGTCGTGAACTCATCCAGTTGTCGCGCAACCTCATCGCTCTTTAGATCAACCCAGCCGACAACACCGCCGATGAACGAGTTCTGCTCGGCCAGATCCAACAGCCAGCGCGTCTCTGCGACGCTGTTGCTTGCCTGAACCAGTACAGTCTGGTCGACGCCGTTGCGAGTCAGGATCGACGACAGCATCTCCGGCAGATAGTCATGGCAAAGGACGTCGACCTTGGGTGTCATCCACGGATAGTCGAAACGTCCGACCTGCCAGAAGTGCTGATGGCTATCGACGATCATGTTCACGTATGACTGGAGCGCGAGCGTCCTCGCTTGCTAATGCTGCAACCGAGACGGTTGCGCTCCAGTCGCGTTTTCAAACAACTTTGTAGATGCCTTCGCGCGGCTTCACGGCGCGCTTGCCTTCATGATCCTGTTTTGGTTCGCTGTCGAGCTCAAGCGCAAGAGTAGTCACCAGATCAGGCGCTTTTTTTGGCAAGCCGGTCAGTTGGATCCGAAAATCGTCCTGTCTAAATTTCACCGGCTCGCCGGTGGCGTAAATCTTCGCCGATGAAACTTTATTCAAAAGATTGCCAATCACGACAGTCTCGCCGGGCCAATAGTGAACGTGCGCATAGAGGGTGTTTCCCTTGCGCGTGAAACTCAGATAATTGCCGCGACGAGGCTGACATGGATCAGATTCGCGAATGGTCGCTCCGTTCTTGCTCATCCAATCGCCGACGGCAGACAGGATGCGTACAGACTCTTCAGGAATCGAACCGTCTGGCTTTGGTCCAATATTGAGGAGATAGTTGCCGCCATCGCGCGCGCAGGTGATCAAGTTGCGAATGACGGTCGTCGGACTCTTCCAATTAAAGTCGGCGGAGTGATAACCCCAACTGTCATTCAAGGTCATGCAGGATTCCCACGGGCGATTTTGTGAAGCTTCGATCCGCTGTTCCGGCGTATCAAAGTCCTCGGGAATCTTCGATCGATTGTTGATGATGATGTCAGGCTGCAGCTTGCGGACCATCGTGTTCATCTCAACCGATTCCCAACCCTTCGCGTCGAGCGGCCAAGCGACGTCATACCAAAGGATGTCGAGCTTCCCATAATTCGTCACCAGCTCTTTGACTTGGCCGTGAATGTAATCAACAAAACGGCGGCGCGCGGTTTCGTCGTTTTTACAACTCGCGCCGTCGGGATGATGCCAATCCATCAGCGAATAATAGAAACCGACGCGCAAACCTTCTGCGCGCGCGGCATTAACATACTCGCGGACGAGATCACGGCCAGGGCCCTGCTTCGGCGCGCAATAATCCGTGAGCTTTGTATCGAAGTTGCAGAAGCCTTCATGGTGTTTCGTCGTCATCACCATGTACTTCATGCCGGCGCGTTTGGCCAACTGGGCCCAGGCGCGCGCGGCGTTGGGAATTGGTTTGAAATTTGGGGCGAGCTTTTCGTATTCACTGACCGGGATGCCTTCGTTCTCCATCACCCATTCGTGACGGCCGAGCGTGCTGTACAGGCCCCAGTGAATGAACATGCCGAACTTCGCTTCGTGCCACCACTTCATCCGACGTGTGCGATCTTCGACGGTCGAAGTGGTCGGCGCGCCGTCGTCAGCCGGCCGTGTCTGGCCAAAAACGTTATCAATGTTGGTGCTGGCAGCGGCAGCTCCGGCGGCCGCACCCATCAAAGTTATGTAGTCTCTTCGGTTCATCTTTGATCCTAATAGGTCAACCGTATGCCAAATTGGATTTGTCTCGGCGTTGTCCCCTGGGCCAGGGTTGAAATCTTGCCGACGCTGGCAGCGATCGTGGAACCACTGGAATTCAACGTCAAATTCCCGTTCGCCGGAGTTTCCCAATTCTGAATGTTGAAGACATTGAATGCTTCGACCTTCAGTTGCACTTTGAAGCGCTCGCCGATCGGAAAGCTCTTGAACATAGAGAAGTCGACGTTATAAACCGCCGGTCCCCTAAAGGCATTTCGCGGCAGGTTTCCGAATGCGCCCGTATTGTTTGGGACACCGAACGCGCACGGATTAAACCAGCTTACGATCGTGTGCACCTGATCCGCAGCCCGGCCGCCCTGGGAAATCGTCTTCTGGCAATTTGGATCGGGATTCGCCGCCACCGGCCCGGCGACAAATGGATCGGCGATCAGATTGGGCCGCAAATAATTATTTGGCGTGCTCAGACCCTGCAATGAAGCGCTGCCACCGAGGTTTGCCAAGTCACCCGTCACGATGATGTTGTAAGGTGCTCCGCTGCGCGCCTGCGCAATGAAGTTAGACTGCCAGTTGCCAAGGACCCACGATGCCGGGCCGTGTTGCAACCACTTCTTTCCTTTGCCAAACGGCAGTTCATAGATAGTCGCCCACGACAGGAAATGCGTGATGTCGTATGACGATACTCCCCAAGCGGTCTTTTGGTCATAGTAATTCTGGATGGTGGCGGCCCCACCTGGACCATTCTCGACATTGAAGTAACCACTGCCGGTATCTTTCGATCGTCCCCAGGTGTAAGCGACCAAGGTGCTGAAGCCTTGCGTGAATCGTCTCTGGAACTTTGTCTCGAGAGCCTTGTAATTACCACGGCCTTTCGACAGTGTGTAGTTAACCCCAGCGCCAACCCAGGGCATCAGGCGAAAGGCGTCGACTTGCGCCGCAAAGTTCGCGCGACACGTAGCGTCGGTTGCCGCGCATGGATTTATCATCGTCTGACTCGCCGAGTTCGCCAAACCCGAATAGGGCAGCCGTCGACTGATGCTGCCAACGTAGGCGGCGGAGATCATATAGTTCTTAGCGAGCTCCCGCTGATATTCGATGTGCCATTGATGTGAGTAAGGATCCTTGTAATTTGGATCGTCATCAAAACTGCCGACGCCCCAGGGCGAATTTACCGGTAGCGGCTTGGCAAATCCCTGCGACTGAAATTGAATGATATTAAAGGCGCCACTATTCGTGAAACTAACGGGCGCATTGGTGCCGGTTGGGCTGGCGAATGCTGTCGCGTCTGGCCACACTGCAGCTTCGAGATCATTCTGGCCATACTGGCTGCGAGCCGGCAGCGGATCGAAGTAAAGTCCGTAACCCGCACGAATCACGTTCTTTGAATTCAAAGACCAGGCAATCCCGACACGGGGGCCGAAATTGTCCCTAACTGGCGCCGGCGCGAAAAATGATTTACCGGCCAGTACTACATTATTAAAGTGCGGATCAGAGAAGAAGGCATCGGGGATGCACGGAGCCGCGTTGGTCACACTGCACTTTGGCGGCATTACCGCGGCGCCAATAATCCAACGCTTATTCTGGATGTCGAAGCTATTCCAGAGCCGGCCATCCAAGGTCTTTGGTTGCGTGAGATAATCGTAGCGCACACCTAAGGTCAACACGACATTACGTTTCACTTTCCACTCGTCCTGTGCGTAACCTGCCCATGAAGCATATTTGAATTGCACGGCCCCACCATGCAACACGGGAAGTTGGGCGGTAAAGCTGTTAGGAAAACCGAGGAGCGCTGACGCTAGCGACAGACCTGTCGAACTGGAAGTCGGATTACCGGTCTGACCGTTAGCAAACGTGTAGGTCTGGAAAGTATTTAGTTGGATGCGCTTCGCTTGAATGTACCAGGCACCCATCTTCATGTTGTGATTTCCTTTTATCCAGGTAATTCCCGGCGCGACACTCCAGTTCGGATTCTCGCGCAAAGCCGGACCACGAATTCCAAAGTTACCGCTGCCGCCGGCCGTCCAGTTCGCTAGAGTCACCAGTAGTCCCTTGTACTTATCGATATCGACAAATCCGGCTTGATTCAATGGATCGAGGCCTGCCTCGTGCTGGTTCTGCTGGCTCGAATCCACGCCGGGCCGCCCGGCATAACCGGCTCGCACGTCGAGAATTAATCGCGCATTGAAAGTATGCGTCCAGCCTCCACCATAGTTTCTTCCTTTGCCGCTGCCGCCGGTCGATCCCTGCTCTCCCAGAGGATTCAAGACCGTCACGACCTGCTGCGTAAAGCGAAAGAACATGTTGTCAGCGTCGCGAAAGCGGTGGTCGATTCTGAATTGAAATCCGTTCGAGTTATTTATCGTCGGCCGGCTTTGCGCGAAGTTGTTTTGCGCGTCGCCGCTAAAGTTAGGCACCGGCGAGTAAGTCTTGAAGAAACTTTGCATGGGCGCAAAGATCAGCGCCTGGGGAATCTTGAAACATGGAGTCCCTGTGGTCTGGTCCTGTTGCTTGGACGCATTTACCGGCAATGGATTTCCGGCGGTGTCGCAACGAAACGCATCGCGCACAAAGCTAGTTCCAACCTGTCTGGTTGAGTAAGGATTGAATATCTGTTGCCGGAATGGCGTGCTGGTGAAGTCGCCGTTGATTTCAGCAGCGGTAGGCACATAAGACAACCCGAGTCCAGGCTGGCTATAGCGCCAACCATCGTAACTGAATTCGAAAAATGTTCGGTTCCTGATTATCGGACCGCTTACCACTCCACCAAATTGATTCTGCCTGAAGGGCAGCGGTTTCTTGGGAACACCGGTCGCCGTACCGCAACGGGCAGTCGTGCAAACGTCGAAGCTGTTGCGCGCGTCGAACGCGTCGTTGCGCACGTATTCAAATCCGGATCCGTGAAAGCTGTTACCGCCGGATCTTGAAACCATGTTCATCACGCCACCCATCGCGCCGCCAAATTCCGCTTTGGCGTCCTGGCCCACGACCTTAAACTCCTGGACGGCATCGATGTTCGGAATCACGATATAAGTCGGCCCGCGAACATTCGTGTTGATGATCCCGTCGAAAAAATAAAGCTTTGAACGATTCTGCTGTCCGTGAAACGAGGGATCGACAAATCCCGATCCGGGGATGCCAACATTGCCTTCAACTCCGCCGATACTTTTATTTTGCGAAGTCGAAACAGGAGTCACGCCAGGCGTCAGGGTCAGTAACTGAGTGAAATTTCGCCCGTTGAGCGGTAGGTCTTCCACGGTCCGTTCGTTAATCACCGTGCCGAGTTCGGATGAAGATGATTGGACTAATTCCGAACCCGCCGTAACTTCAACCACTTCTGACATCTCGCCAAGCGAGAGTGTGATGTTTTGCGTCAACGTTTCGCTAACGCCCAACGTAAACTTACTCGTCAGCGATTTCTTGAATCCCTTGACCTCAACCATCAGGATAAACGACGCAGGTTTGACGTTCACGAACGTGAAATAACCACTTTGATTCGTCGTTGCCTCTATCTCGCCCTTGGTCGCCTGGTCAATTAGCTTCACCGCAGCGCCCGGTACTGCAGCGCCGTTTGGATCAGAAACGGTTCCGTTGACTTCGCCGGTTGCAGTCTGCGCAGAGACTGCCGGCACCGACAAGAAAACGAAGAGAAGTAAGAGTAAAGAATATTTGAGAGAGCGCATCGCTCGCCTCCTTTCAACAAGCTTTGAGTTTCAACCTCGAACCCAACGCCAGCTCGAGCTGGCCTCTCCCCTTGATCCCAAGAAACACGTTCACGAGATAACGCGGGCGCTTTCCGCGGCGAGCTTCGCGTTACCCTCAGAAGTTAATCCTTATCGAACCCTGCATCACGCGCGGCGTTCGCGCGCTGGTGGGGGTCCCAAACGTAGTCCTCGTCTGTTTGATCACTGCTCCTTTTGTTCCATCCGGATTAGTCACTGATACCAACCCAAACGTCATGGCGGCGTCGATGTCTCGGAAATTCGTGTGGTTGAAAATGTTGTAGATCTCCCAACGCAACTGAATCTCGCGCTTCTCGCCAATTTTTACGTTCTTAAAGAAGGCCAGATCGTTGTTGAAGATCGACGGCATGCGAACGGAATTGCGCGGCATGTTGCCAATCTGTCCCAGTGCTGTCGGGTTGGTGAAACAACTTGTATTGATTACGAGAGCCAAGCCGGTTGGATCCGCTCCGGTTATTCCCTTCATCGGATCGCAGACGATATTCACACGCGCGTTTACCTGTCCACCAGTGAAATCCGTAATCATCGTGCACACAGTTGATGACGTCTGAATCGATCCGGGCGGACAAATCTGTCCAGCAGTAACTGTTACGGTGCCGCTCGTATAAGTTATGCCGCTCGATCCAAACGTGGCTAGATTCTTCGGTTTACCGCTCACAAACGAAGTGGTGCCGGATATTTGATAATCGTCGAACAGAAGCTTCACCAGCCGGCTGTGCCAATGCTGGCTCAGTTTCGGCACGTCGTAGATGTAATTGACTGTCAGAATGTGCGTCTGATCAAAATCCGACGGCGCGTAGCTGAAAGCTTTGTATGGACGGCTGTTGTTCACATCGGAAGTGTCGTCGTTCGCGTAATCAAAGGATTTTGAATAGGTGTACGCGACTCCGTATTGAAATCCATGCGTGTAGCGCCGATTGACCTGGACCTGTAGCGAATTGTAGTTCGAGGTTCCACCCCAGGTGTTCTGGTTGATGTCGGCATAGCCACGGTACGGCCGCAGGAAATCATTATTCTTCGAACTACTCGCGGTAAGCGGATCGCGATTCTCAGGATGACAAGTCACGTGATAGAGAGCGGCAAGTGTGCAATCGACGAACTTTGCCGTGTCGGGAACTCCGTTGATGTTGCGCTGCTCGCCGAGATGACGAGCAAACGATCCAACATAAGTCGCTTCAATGATCGTCTTGTATCCAATATCTTGTTGGAAGCCGAGCGAGAAGTTATAGATCGTCGGAGTCTTCGAGTTAACTTCGAGTGACCTCAGCGCGGTCGGAAAGTTCAGCGCGCTGGTCAGGCTGGCAGCAAGATTGTCTATGTTGCCATTTTGCAGCGTGAAGACCACCTGCTCAGGCGGATTCGATCCCAGGCTGCTGGCGCCGGCGCCACCCGTTCCGCCGCCGATACGCGGTGCGTGATACGCGCCACCCATCCCCCGGATAACGGTCTTGCCTTTACCAAACATGTCCCACGCAAACCCTACCCGCGGCTCCCAGTCAACTGGAGCTGTGTGCCTGAAACCTTTCGGCGCTGAGGGATCGTTCGGCAGCACGATTCCGTTCAGCGGATCACCGGTGCCGGGGATGAAAGAGCGAACCAAACGCGCGGGCTGCAGTTGCGCAGCCGTCGGATTCACGATACGTGGATCGACTGCGCGCTGATTAGCCGCCGAGCAAGCCGTTCCAAATGCGGGAATTCCATTTGGTTGACCAACGCAATACCCGACATAGAGCAAAGGCGCCTTGGATGGATCAAAACGGGCAGGATCGAAGTTCGATCCCTGACCATCGATTTGGAAGAATGGAGTGTGGCTACCCCAACGCATTCCGTAATTCAGAGTGAACCTTCGGGTGACTTTCCATTCATCCTGCGCATACCACTGCAATAGCCGGATTTCGCTGTTAGTGAAATTGCGGTGTTGTGATTCGGTGTAAGTGTTGAAGTTCCCCAGCAACGCGTTCGCATAAGCGAAGCCGGTGTTTCCCGCGGCCGTGGTGAAACCGTTGGTCGTGCTAGTGCCGAAGTCCAGTCCGCCGGACCATTTACCACCGCCGGGTGCCTCTCGATTGAACAGACGTTCAGAGTACACACCGAACTTGAAGTTGTGCGTGCCGTGAATGACCGAGAAATTGTCAGCGAACGATGGCTTGATAAAGTCATTGCCGACTTCTCCCCAACGATCAAGCCAGTTTATGTTGGCGGGATTGCCGACCACACTACTCCAACCGGTGATCGTCGGAACTAAACTCAATCTGTTGTTGTCAGGGAACAACTGTGGCGCGGTGAAGTTTAGGGCTGATCGGGTCAAGCCCTCGATCATGCCGGTGGAGGGAACAAAGCCTTCCGAATCGTGTCGCATACCAAAATTGAATTCATTCACCATCCTTGAATTCGCGATATGCACCCAATTCGCCGACCAACCGTTGTCCTTATATAGATAGTGCGACATGATGCCCCAACGATCCACGCCGCCACTGCCGTTGGGCCAGCCTGATGTTCCCAGACCTTCGTTATCTGAAGTCCACCATTGCGCTTTCCAATAAACGTCGTCTTTTTTCGAAGGCTTGAGGTCAAAACGGATCACATAACTGTGCTTCGGCACATCGACGCTCTTTTGATTCACGTATTGACCAGGATTAGCCGCAGTGGGCGAATTGGGAAGCGGAAAGTAGTTGAGCATGTTCTGCAAGCTCTTACTTATCCGGGCGGTGGGGATTATGTTCCCGGGAAACTGCAATCCGGTTAGAGGATCAAGTACGACCGGAGTGGCGCCGCTGGAGTTTTTCGATTGCGAGAAGTTTCCTACTCTCTCCAAAGCCGTTGGAACTGTCACCGTAACCGGATCGGTTGGAGTGATCGTGTGCGGCTTTTCCATCGAAATAAAAAAGAATGCCTTGTTTCGCAACAAGGCATGATTACTCTCACCGAATCTGAATATTGGCAGCGGGCCTCCGAAATTAAAGCCAGGGATCTTGTGCCGGTAAAGAGGCCGCGGCAATTTCGCTTTGTTGCTAAAAAAGTTATTCCCATTGAGCGACTCGTTTCTGACGAAGTAATAAACGCTGCCGCGGTATTCCTGTCCGCCGCCTTTCGAGACGACATTAATCAACGCGCCGCCGTTGTTGCCGTACTCGGCCGCATAATTGTTTCGCAGCACTTTTACTTCGGCCACCGCATCCTGATTGATCGTCATGCTCAACTTGTTCGAGCCGCTCGGTTCGCCGGCAAACAAGCCATCGATTGTCGCCACCGTCGATCGGCCACGCTGCCCGTCCACATTCGGCAAGTCAGTCCCGAAACCCTCGCCCACCGCTTCGATGTCGTCGTTGTTTGAAGTTCCCGGCAGCAAGCGCAACAGCGAGGTAATGTCACGGCCTTTGGTGGAAATCAGATTGATCTGGTCCGACGTTAACCGCGACGTGAGATCGCTGCTTTCCTTTTCAACGAGCTGCCCTTCACTGGCGATGGTAACGGTCTCACTCAACTGTCCGGTCTTCAGCGGCACCTCGCCAAAAGCCAGATCCTCGTTAGCGCTGAGGACCACCTTTGTTCGCAACAGGGTCTCAAAACCCTGATGTTCGATCTTCAGCGTATACGTACCGGGTTGGACGGATGCGAAATTGAATCGGCCAGCCTCGTTCGTGACTTGATCGCGTTTGTCACCCGTCTTGTCATTTACCAGCGTCGCTGTCGCACCGGGCACAACGGCGCCATTCGGGTCGGTAATGACGCCGGAGATGGAACCAGTCACAGATTGCGAGAACGCGACTGAACTTACGAGCAGCAGTGCGAAGAGGGCAAGCGCTAACGCTGTCCAATGACGAATACCGGCCAGGGCGACCGGGAGCAACGAGCGTCGATGCTTCGAAACAAACATGATGATCTCCTTTTTCTGGTGGCTCGATTCACAACGCGGAGCGCGTTGGCAAACCTTCAACTCGACTCTTAATTAGCGCAACCAGGATGTCTGCGCCGCTTGTACCTTTTTGGCAGGTTCGAAACCGAAAAACGAATAAAGCCGAATTACCCCAGGGACTCTCTATTTGATCCGTCGTGATGGAAGGTCGCCGACATTGGCCGCCGGATCCGGAACATCACATCTACTGGCTTGTTACCGGTAACGGATACTAATTCGTTACCGATAACGATGTCAAGACAAATGTTGATTTGGAGGGAAAGTTTTTGCGGTAATCGACGGCGCCTTTATTTTGAGGGACCGTCCTACGACTCGAGTCCTGAGCGATGTTCCATCTCTTCAATTCTCTGGCCTTCGGAACTCTCTTCAGTGAGCCGCGCTGTGGCAGTTCCGCGCCGACCGAACAGGAACATCACGACTCCAAAGATCAACATGACAGCTCCCCACCAAAGGTCTACGTTCACTGCGTGATCGTTTGGACGAAGAAAAGCTCCAACGACAACAAGGAGCAGGCCCAGAACCGTAAACATCAGCCCAATCGGTAAACGAATATCGAGTTGCATTTGGTTCCTCCGGCGTTTTCACCAAAAAATGATGTTCAGTACAATTGCCGCGGCCACGATGATTACTGCGAGCACAGCGGGCCTCTGATACCACGGCAGATTGTCCTCCGTTGTCCGCTCGGTTAGTGAGTAGACCAGTCCTTTCAGTTCTTGCTCTCGGCGTGCCTTAGTCAAGGCGCTAACAATAATCGTGACTACAAAACATGCTGACCATGCGAAGATCGCCGTCCAAAACGCCTGCGCCAATTCACTGGGATAGACGTGTAGCACGCCAAACCATCCGCCTTTCACGCCTGGCTGTCCACCTGCGGGCAAACTCAAGCCATGATGTATGGCAGCGCCAATCGTTCCCGCGATTAATCCGATGAACGCGCCGTGACCGGTCGTGCGCTTCCAAAACATGCCCAACAGAAAAGTCGCCAACAGCGGCGCGTTAACAAAAGCAAACACTAGTTGCAGCATGTCCATGATGTTGTTGAAGCGCGTCGTTACGTACGCCGCGGCGATCGAAATCGCAATTCCGAAGACGGTCGCCATGCGCCCCATCCAAAGATAGTGCTGGTCACTGGCCCCGCGCTTTATGTACGACTGATAGATATCGTAGGTCCAGACGGTATTAAATGCCGTGACATTGCCCGCCATTCCCGACATGAAACTGGCCATCAATGCGGTCAGTCCAACTCCTAACATTCCCGTCGGAAAGTAATGGCCCAGCATCAACGGAATTGCCATGTTGTATTCGAAGGTGCCGTCAGCTTTTTTGGGCAGGCTGAATCCGCTGCCGCCTGTTTTGTAGGTAAGCGCGATTGCGATCATACCAGGCAGAATTACTAAGAACGGAAACAACATCTTCGGTATCGCGGCGATCAGCGGCGTGCGCCGTGCGGCTGACATCGACTTGGCGGCCATCGCTCGTTGCACTACCAGAAAGTCAGTGCACCAGTAACCGAACGACAAAACGAATCCCAACCCCATGGCCAGCCCAAACCATTCAATACCCATTGGGTTTGATGACGGCGAGCCCATGAACTTCCACGAGTGGCTCATGGCACCAGGTGCAAAACCGTTCGATGTTGCAACCGTAGCGAGCCGCATTTGCAAACCTGACCAACCGCCTACATCTTTCAAACCAAGAAAGACCAGCGGTGCGAACCCAAACACGATCAAGAAGAATTGCAGCACCTCGTTGTAGATCGCCGAAGTCAATCCGCCGAGGAATACATAAACAAGCACGATTGCTGCGGCAATCAATATGCTGAACGAGAAATTCCATCCGAGTAACGTCTCGAGCAGCAAGCCCATCGCGTAGAGTGAAATGCCCGACGACAAAACCGTCATCAGGGCAAAAGAGAACGCGTTGAAACCGCGTGTCTTTTCATCAAAACGTAGCTTCAGATATTCCGGCACCGAACGCGCCCGCGAACCGTAATAGAACGGCATCATGAAGACACCAATGAAAGCCATCGCGGGGATTGCGCCGATCCAATAGAAGTGACTCGTTGCGATTCCGTACTTCGCGCCCGACGCGCCCATCCCGATCACTTCCTGAGCGCCCAGATTCGCCGAGATGAATGCGAGCCCGGTGATCCACGCCGGAATCGACCGTCCGGAGAGAAAGAAATCTGTGCTTGTCTTCATGTAACGTTTCAGCGCAAAGCCAATGCCCAGCACAAAAACGAAGTAAATGACCATGACGGTCCAATCAATGAAGGTTAGTTTCATGATGGTCTCTTGCGGATCAATTCACCCACAACACCGGCTGACGAATGAAGAAGTTGCGAACGACTTCCTCGACGCTTGAATCTGCCGGCAAAGTCTTCCACAGATCGAGGTAGTCCCTGCGGTTGAAAGCGATTCCGGCAAACAACAGACTGTTCTGTCGCATCGGCCACTCTTTGTCGTACATCACATCAGGTTTGAGCGGCCACAATTTCTTATCGCGAATAAACGGCGCCATATAGTCCATCGCACGTCGAAAGCTGCGACCTTTGCTGCTCTCATAGCTAAACAGATTGTCATGAGGAGTCGAGAGTATCTCGCAAACCGTCGCCATCGCTTCCAGGTTGAACAGCGAGTAGCCGTAAGGCTTCGTTCGTCTTAGCTCTTCCGGAAAGCTACCGTTCTCAGCAATCTGATTAGGAACGATTACAGTTTTGAAACGTTCGCGACAATAATCAAGCAGCTTTTGGTCATTAGCTAATTGCGCGAACGCCGCGACCTGCATGAGCCAACAAGTTCCATGGTTGTTCTTCGCGTCGCGCTCATCGGTCCCGTTCTTGCTGGTCGTCATCCAAAGCAAATACTCTTTGAACCATTGTGTGATCGAACCAAGTTCCGTCATCGATAACGCCGACGAATCTTTCAGAACTTCAATGGCGCGCGTGACTTCAACGAGATGAATCGTGTCGATGATCCCAATTCCCCGCCCTGTCGTGATTCCATGAATCGCTTGCGCGTATTGCAGGTTCGGATTCATGCGCGTGCGCTCGTCGACGAACCACGCACGCAGGTGTTCGGCTGCCTTCGAAGCGTAGCGTTTATCCTTAGTTAACTTCCATGCAGCAACCAGCGCCGGCACTTGCACGCTTAAGCGCATCAGCGCGCGGCGGTGCTCAACGAAGTTATCGGGGTTCGTCATGCCGTCGCGTTGAATGTAAGGGCCGTTAGGATTCGCCGGATTGGGCCACCAATAGTCGCCCTCCGAGAAGAAGTCGTGTAGCCCACCGGCGCTGCGCGGACTTGATGAAGCGGTGATCGTAATTGGTTTTTCTGAGAGATATTGATTCGCCGCTCTGATGATTCGCTCTCGATCAATGGCCGCGACATTAATGCGCGCTGTTTGCGCCGCCGGAGCGCTATACAACAAACAGACCAGAATCAAGATTGTAGTTACACGATTCATATGAGCGGCGATTACACTGGTTGAAATCGACCTACAAATCCTCCGCCAGCACGCAGCTTAATCGTCAAGTTATCGCGCCGCGTCAGGGAAACCTTCTCCATCTCGACCGCCGCTGGATTGTCCATCTGATCTCGAACCAGCGACGCGCGATATTTTCGCGACGACAGAAAACTCAACGGTACGCGTATGGCTCTTCCCGTTAGCGCGTTCATGATTCCGATAAACCATACTTCGCCACTTCGTCGCGCGAACGCCGCCACTTCTCCGATTTCCGATTGCGGCAGGACAATCGTTTCATCCCAAACGCTCGGAATTGTCGAGATCAGATCTGCTGCCGGATTATCGAGAATATGTTGCGGATGCGCGCCATAGATCATCAACGGCGAAGTAAAAACTATTGCCGTAGCGATTTGATGGGCCCATGAAGTCTCTCTTCGCCGTTCGCCGAAATGAACCGGCGTGTAATCCGCGTGCCCGGCGAGAAACCGCGTGAACGGCAAAGTTGTATTGTGTACCGAGCGCAGACTCATGCTTCGATTTTCCAAACCGCGAATCGCCTCGCGCGTCATCTCGTTGGGCCAGGTGCGAGATTCGCCCGCCGGTTTGTTCGCGCCATGAAACTCAACCATTATTTTGTGTTCAGCGGAAGTGCGCAGCAATGCCTGATAAAGATCGATGATCTCTTTCGCCTCATGATCGAAGAAATCGATCTTCGCACCGACAACTCCTACTCGATTCAGAAGAGAGAAGAAATCTTCCCGAGCTTGTGGCGTGCGAAGCGCGCGACTATGTTTCCAAAACCAGAGCGTGACTTTCTGTTGAGCCGAGTAATCGACCAGCTCGCGCATCTGCGCTTCCGTCCAACGCTGCCAGATTCCCTCGACGACGTTGTATTCAAACCCGAGCTGACCCGCAAGCCGCGAGAACTCCTTGATGCCATCGAACGTGTTGTCGCCACCGTCGAGGTAACGCCAGACGGCGCGGCCCGGCCTTATCCAGCCAGTCTGCATTCCTTGCGGAAAGATCGTTCTGTCGGGCGCGGGCGAAAGGTTACTAATAATATCGCTGTTGACCAGTGTGTTGAGATCACTACCAATCATGATCGCGCGCCACGGCGTTGTGATTGTTCCGTCGATCGCAGCCGGTCTTGCCAGTCGCTTCGCCTCTTCTTTTCCGTAGCGCAAATCAAATGGATGACTGACGGGCAGCGCGTGACCCAGAACTGTGGTGAATCCTCTTTCGCCATTCGCGCGAAGGCCCATTCCTGCGTAGTTGATCAAGGCCGCTTCGGTTATTGAGGCATAGCCTTGCCCTCTCGGAAATTTGATCGTGAGCGGCGGCGCAACCCACTCTCCGTTCTTCACGTCCTCGATTGGTCTTCGCCTATGAGTCCCTTCGTAATGACCTTCGAAGTCATGGAACCAGACTGTGCTACCGACGGGCATCGTGAATGTCGTTGCCTCGTCTGGCACGCGAGATGTGTTACCGGGAACGATGAAGCGAAACGCGATGCCGTCATTGAACGCACGGACTTCCAGAATGTAATTCGTGTTGCTCGCCGTATGTCTGATCGAAATCCGCGCGCCCAGGCAACTGTTTACGGCTGATGCATGAGTGCCGCGTGTTGCATATGTTTCGTAAATCCGATAACGCTCAATCTTCCCGATCGCACTGTCGCGGCAAAGATCGATGCCATCGACCACTATGGCTAACTGCGAAGGTTCAATTGCGATCTGACTTGCTCGAGTCAGCCGATAACGCAATTGCGGCCCGGCAGCGAAGAGACTGAATTGAACTAGTCCGTTTGGGCTCTTGAAAGTGATGATCTCTCCCGAGGAGGAGCCAATCACCGGCATAGTTGCAAGCAAAGCAGACGCGGTGATCGCGGTCGAGAGAAAATTGCGCCGTGAAACGTTGGCTTTCGTCATGAGCCCAGCCGCGTAGCGGCATCGTGACTTTAGCCCAGCCTTTCAAGGCTGGGTCAGGTGCACCAATAGATCGGTCGTGCGTCAGCGACGGCTGAAGTGACAATGTCGTTTCGTGTGGTCGCTAACGCAACCGCAGCTGTTGCTTACGGCAAGCCCTGACTGGAAAGGCAGGGCTAAAGTAATCTGATTGCTACGCGACCTTTGAAAGCTCCGTTGGCAGTACGCACTACGCACTGCGGCGCACTCCAAATCAATTTGCTTTCCAACTGATCGGCTTCGGCTTGTAATTCAAACTCGCCGCACCTAACTCTTCATTCATGATCAAAAAGGCGCCAAGCCCATGAAAGTCGTTCACGTTTCGTTTGCGCGCAAAGTAGTACGCAAGGTCGCTCACATTCGTGCCTTCGCAAATGTCGATCAGATTCGTCAAGCCATCCGCGTCCCTGGAGAGCTTGGTTAGCACGCCGCGATAACCTTTCTGCGCCACGGCTTCGTAATGCTTCGGCAAATAGCCGCGCTTCACTCCCATCCACATCATGTAGCTGTACATAGCTGAGCTTGATGTTTCCAACCAATTGCCTTCGACATCGCCTTTATCAACCACCTGGAACCAAAGTCCTGTCTTAGGATCCTGATATTTTTCGTAAGCCCGCGCGAGCTGCTGCACAATCTTTATCAAGTCATTTCGTTTGGGGTGATCTTTCGGCAAGATGTCGAGGATTTGAATTAGAGTCATGCCAAACCAACCGATTGCCCGACACCAATGATAAGCAGAAGTGTGCGTCGTCGGGTTAGCCCACGGTTGCGCCCCACTTTCGTCGTACGCGTGCCAAAGCAAGCCCGTGGCCGGATCATTCAAATGCTTGTAATAGATGAGCAGTTGCTTCGTGACCTCATCGTTCGCGTAGGCGCCGTCACCGAACATCTGTCCGTACCGCGCGAGAAACGGAAGCGACATGAAAACTCCGTCAGCCCACAACTGCCATTGCCGGCTTTGAGTTTCCGCATGCCAGAAGCCGCCGTCTTTCGTGCGTGGGTAAGTGTCGAAAACTTTCCTGATGTTCTCTGCGGCGAGTTTGTATTTCTCCTGCTTCGTCTCCTTATAAAGTATCAGCAGCAGATTTCCCGGCAGCATGTAATCGAGTGCATTAATTGGGCGATTGATTGTGCCTTTATCATCGATGTGCAGATCGATCCAGGATTTGACGTGATCGAGATAACGCGGATCCTTGGTGCGCAGGTACACGAGGTAGACGCCATACAAGTAGAGCGCCTTCGCATAACCCCAGCCTTTCAGAGAATCGGCGGTCGGGTAACGCTTCATCGTGGACTCGACCATAGCTACAGACCAATCGGTCGATGGATTGACCGACAGGGAATTCGGCGATGGATTGGGTGGAGCGGCGTTCAGCGTTTGAGCGAGAACCAGAATCGCGAGGGCAGTTGGCGGAAGGCGCCGGCCCATGCGAACGCCAATTAGTTTGCTTCTCATGGTTGAGCTTTTTGAGCAGAAGTCGGCAGGTCATGATTGAGCAGCCGGCTACGATCTGCCGAATCAAGATCCGGCACTTTCCCCATTAACATCTGATAAGGTTTGTCGTGGTAGACGAGTGCGGCGCGCCGCATCAATGGAAACAGCGATTCAGGCTTTATGCCGCCGAGTTCCGGGTACTGCCACTTCCTTTCCCCTATTGCAATGGGCGCAAGAAAATCGAGCGCTTTGCGAATGCTTCGCCCGTCGTCTGTTTGAAATTCCCACAAATCAACACCAACACGTTCACCCAGAGTCGCTAATTGCATCAATCCATCGAGATTTCCGTTGCTGTAACTCCACGCCTTCGTGCGGGCCAACTCTAAAGGCTGACGCCCGTCGGGTTCGACCTGCGTCGCGATTCTTTTCTGACGCGCTTGTTCCAAGGTCTGCTTCGCCAAGTCTCTCCGGCCAATGAAAAGCGAGTAAGATATTACTTGCACGTCGTAATAAGTGCCGTGATTGTTTTTGGCTGCGGCTTCCTCGCGTCCGTTCTGGCTGTCGAGCATCCATTGCAGAAACTTTCCAAACCAATCTTTCAAACGCTGTTCATCTTCTGTGGTTAAGGCTTTTGACCCCTCGAGCAAACCGATCGCGTCGACTACGCGCGTCAAACCGCGCGTTTCAATCAGGGCTATGCCGCGCCCCGTATTGACACCGGGAATGAATTGCCCGTATTGCAGATTCGGATTCATTCGCGTCGCTGGGTCTAGAAAGAACGCGCGCAACAACTCCACGGCCTTAGACGCATACTTCTCATCGCCGTTGAAGTAATAGGCGAGCGCAAGTGTCTCGACTGTTCCTTCAACCTGGTCGAGGCTGTTATGATCGGTAATCTTGTTGATCTCCGGATTGCGTTCGCCATCGCGACGTATGTAAGGCAAACCGTTGGGAGATTTTGGATTGGGCCAGAAGTACGGCGCCTGGCTCATGTAGTCGCGCTTGTCGCCACTTGGTGGTGTAACCGTCTTGGTGGTAATCGAAAACGGACCTTCAGCAAGAGCCTTTTGGGCGTTACGCTGCAACCTGGCCCAGGCCGCCTGGCTATTTCTGTCGCCTTGATTAATCGCTGCACGAGCTGCCCGCAAACGCGCCGCATCGAGAAGGAAAACTCGGGGAGACTGATCAGCGCCGCCGCGATTTGGCTGCTGGCCTTGAGCCAGAATCGCAGAGGCACTGAGACAAGCCAGCACACAGACCAACGTGAATCTGACTTGCTTTTTTGAAAGCCCCAAATTCATTGAAGCAACGAGAGGAAAACTTCTTGCCGAATCGACGCGCAACGTTGTAAAGTGTCGCGAACTAACAAGCGTTACCGGTAACGAGCAGGGAGGATTCTATTGACTGCTCCAAATGCTGTCAATAGTTATTCGAACGAGCCGATTGATGAAGAACCATAAAGCTACCCGCTTCGCCCTGTTAAGCGCATTGATTTTTTTCTTATTTTCCGCGCCGGCGATCACCGTACTTTCGAATCAACCAGCACAAAGCAAGAAAACGGTCTATCACGAGGGCTGGATCGATCTGAACAAAAACGGTCGCATGGATGTTTACGAGAATCCTCGCGCGCCGATCAACGCACGGGTTGAAGATCTTTTGCGCCAGATGAACCTCGAGGAGAAGACCTGCCAGACGGCAACGTTGTACGGCGTCGGACGTGGTCGCACGGGACAACCCGCACCTTTGGAAGATGAGCTGCCGACCCCGGACTGGAAGACCAAATTGTGGAAGGATGGCATCGCCAACATCGATGAGCATCTCAACGGTATTGGCCCACACGGCAAGAGCATCTACGCAACCGACATTGCCAAACACGTCTGGGCCATGAATGAGGTACAGCGTTTCTTCATTGAAGATACGCGGCTCGGCATTCCGGTCGACTTCACTAACGAAGGCCTGCGTGGCCTCGCGTATTCAACCTCAACCAGCTTCCCTTCGGAGCTAGGCCAGGGCCACACCTGGGACAGGGAATTGATCAGCGAGATCGGCAGCATCACCGCGGATGAGGCGCGCGCGCTTGGATACACAAATGTATACGCGCCGACTCTGGACGTTTCGCGCGACCAGCGCTGGGGACGAATTGAGGACACTTACGGCGAGGATCCTTACCTCGTATCGCGTCTCGGCGTTGAGATGGCGAAGGCGATGCAGAAGAATTATCAAATTGTGTCTACGGCCAAGCACTTCGCGATTTACAGCATCGCGAAAGGCGCTCGCGAAGGTCAGGCCCGTACCGATCCGCAGGCGACTCTGCACGAAGTCGAGAGCATCTTTCTGCCTCCATTTAAAGCCGCAATCAAAGAGGCTGGAATTCTCGGCGTGATGAGTTCTTACAACGACTATGACAGCGTGCCGGTCACCGGAAGTCATTATTGGTTGACGGAGAGACTGCGAAATGAATTTGGCTTTCGCGGCTACGTGGTTTCGGACAGTGCAGCGGTCGAGTATCTTTACAACAAGCACGGTGTCGCGACGGATATGAAAGACGCGGTGCGTCAATCGATCGAAGCCGGCCTTAATGTCAAAACGAATTTCACCCCGCCGGAAGACTTTGTCTTGCCCTTACGCGAATTAGTGAAAGAAGGAAAGGTCTCGATGAAGACACTCGACGATCGCGTACGCGACGTGCTGCGAGTGAAATTCATTCTCGGCCTTTTTGATCATCCGTACGTCGAGGACGCAACGCGAGCCGAGAAGATCGTCAACTCGCCCGAGCATCAACAGGTCGCTCTGCGCGCAGCCCGCGAAAGCATTGTACTGCTCAAGAACGATCACAACGCACTGCCGCTCAGCAAAGACATTCGCTCGATCGCCGTTGTTGGCCCAAACGCAGACGACGACAGTCTTACCCGCTATCGCTACGGGCCAAACCAGATCAACGGGATTACTGTGCTCCAGGGAATGAAGAACAAATTGGGTGATCGCGTCAAAGTGAATTACACGAAAGGCTGTGACGTCACCGACGAGCATTGGCCGCAGACCGAAGTCCTGCCTGAGCCGCTGACGCAAAAAGAAAAGGACGAGATTGCGAAAGCGGTTGAAGCCGCAAAGAAATCAGACGTCGCCGTCGTGGTGCTTGGCGATTCACCAAATACCGTGGGGGAAACAGCATCGCGCACCAGCCTCGATTTGCCTGGCCGGCAACTGGACCTGGTTCAAGCCGTTTACGCTACCGGCAAACCAACCGTCGTCGTCTTATTAAATGGCCGGCCGATGAGCATCAACTGGATCGACAAGTACGTCCCGGGAATTATCGAAGCCTGGTTTCCCGGCGCTCAGGGTGGAACTGCGATCGCTGATGTTTTATTTGGCGATTACAATCCGGGCGGAAAATTGAGCGTCACCTTTCCGAAGACTGTCGGGCAGATTCCTTACAACTTTCCGACGAAACCTAATGCGCAATGGGAAGGCGAGAAAACGCGAGTGAACGGTGCGCTGTATTTCTTCGGGTACGGCCTCAGTTATACAACTTTCAAATACGGCAATTTGAGAATCAGTCCCGGGACGGCGTCAGAAGCCCAGGCGTCAACGAGGGGCAGTATTTCCGCGAACCAGAGTTCGCTCAAATTCACAATCTCGTGCGACGTCACCAACACCGGCACGCGCGCCGGCGATGAAGTTGTTCAGCTCTATACACATGAACTCGTCACCAGCGTCACGACGTACGAGAAGAACCTGCGCGGATTCGAACGAGTGCACCTAAATCCGGGCGAGACGAAAATTGTGACCTTCGTGCTGACGCGCGACGATCTCGCGCTTTGGAATCGGCAGCTGCATTTCGTCATCGAACCCGGAAAGTTCAGAGTCATGATTGGATCAGGTTCTGAGGATGTTCGACTGACGGGGCAGTTTGAGATCGTCGCTAAACCAACGACTCGATGAAACCAAGAAAACGTTTAGAGTTCATCTTCGCGCTTGCTTGTGTTCTCGCCCTGCTCTGCTCGGCGACGCCACGATCCTCTTTCTCATTCGCGGCGCGCGCCGCCGAAGCAAACGTTTACAACGTTAGAATATTCGGAGCGAAAGGCGACGGCAAAACAATCGACACTCCGGCAATCAACAAAGCGATCGATGCAGCGGCGGCGGCTGGTGGCGGCACAGTTTACTTCCCGGCTGGAAATTATTTGTCCGTCTCGATTCATCTCAAAAGCAATATCGCGCTTTATCTCGATCAAGGCGCAACCATCATTGCCGCGAATACTTCGACGGATGTGAAATACGATCTGCCCGAGCCGAACGAGTGGGACAAGTATCAGGATTTCGGTCACAGTCACTGGCACAACAGTCTGATTTGGGGCGAGAACCTGACGAATGTCTCCATCCTCGGGCCCGGAATGATCTGGGGCAAAGGGCTTGTGCGCGGTGGCAATCAATCTCGCACACAACCACAGAACGACGCTTTGAATGCTGCGCGCGCAAACGAGCCGAAACAACCTTTTGGTTATCCGAACCCTCGTGATGCGGTCGAGCCCGGCTGGGCCAACAAATCGATTGCGTTGAAGCTCTGCCGCAACGTAATTATCCGTGACGTAACCATTCTGCACGGCGGGCATTTCGCTATTCTGGCAACCGGTGTAGATAACCTAACGATCGACAACCTCAAGATCGACACCAATCGCGACGGCATCGACATCGATGCTTGCAAGAACGTGCGCGTCTCGAACTGCACGGTCAACTCGCCGTTCGACGATGGTATTTGTCCGAAGAGTTCTTTCGCGCTCGGCTACGCTCGCGCTACTGAGAACGTCACGATCACGAATTGCCAGGTCAGCGGCTACGACGAAGGCACGCTGCTCGACGGCACTTTCAAACGCGATTTCCGAAATCAGAACGGGACTTTCAGCCCGACCGGAAGGATCAAGTTTGGCACCGAATCAAACGGCGGATTCAAGAACATCACGATCACGAATTGTGTGTTTGATTATTGCCGCGGACTCGCCCTGGAAAGTGTCGATGGTGGACTGCTCGAAGACGTCACCATTTCAAACATCACGATGCGCGACATCGCGAACTGTCCGATCTTTCTACGATTGGGCAGCCGCATGCGTGGACCAAATGGCGCACCGGTCGGCGCGATCCGCCGTGTAAACCTCAGCAACATCATCGTCTACAATGCTGACGCGAAATATGCGTCGATCCTCAGCGGCACTCCCGGACACGACATCGAAGATGTGACGCTCAGAAACATTCGCGTTTACTACAAAGGCGGCGGGACTAAAGAACAAGCGGCCCTACAACCGTCCGAAAAAGAAACTGACTATCCCGAACCGACAATGTTCGGCGAGATGCCTGCGTATGGATTCTTTATTCGCCATGTGCGCGGGCTGCAGATGAGTGATATTAGCCTGAAATTACTGAAGGAAGATGCGCGTACTCCTTACATAATCTCTGATGCTAAATCGATCGACTTGAATCACTTGCAGATGGATCGCGCGACCAGCGTTCCCAATTTTATTTTGAATGATGTTGAGGACTTTTCGCTGCGGCAGAGTTATCCGCTGAAGGATCTCATTTTGCCCAAAGTAAAGCGACAAGAATTTTAGTCACACGATATGAGTCTGGCTCTCAAGCGTCTCCTCGTTTGCTCAGCACTCGGCTGTCTCGCAGTGTCCATCGTTGCTGGGCAGACGCGTCGACGCCAACCTGGCGGGTCGACTCCAAAGCCTAACCAAAGCAAACCGAAACCAGTCTCTCGGTCACCAAATCTCGCGAAAGAGCCAACCCTCTACGTCGTCGGCTATGCGCATCTCGACACCGAATGGCGTTGGGAATATCCGCAGGTGATTCAGGAGTATCTCCCCAAGACGATGCGAAACAATTTCGCGTTGTTTGAGAAGTACCCGCACTACATCTTCAACTTCACCGGCGCGAATCGATATCGATTGATGAAGGAGTACTACCCTTCAGACTTCGAAAGACTAAAGCATTACGTCGCAGCCGGTCGTTGGTTTCCCGCCGGCTCGTCGATGGAAGAAGGCGACGTTAATTCGCCAAACGCTGAGTCTGTCATTCGACAGATTCTTTACGGCAACAATTGGTTCCGCAAAGAGTTCGGAATCGCCAGCGACGAATACATGCTGCCCGACTGTTTTGGCTTCCCTGCTTCGCTGCCAAGCATCCTCGCGCATTCAGGAATCAAAGGTTTCTCGACCCAAAAATTGTCTTCAGCGTGGCAGCCGGCGCCGCACGTCGGCGGACGCCGCTCGCCGGAAAACACTCCGGTCGGAATTCCTTTCAACGTCGGCGTTTGGGAAGGGCCAGATGGACGCACGGTGATCGCCGCGCTCAATCCGATGAGTTACGGCAGCCAGGTGAACTACGACATCAGCAAGTCACCGCCACCGCCACCCGGCCCCGATCCGATTCGGACCGCACAGCTGAATCAAGTGCGAAATCGAAGTCAGGAAGACTGGCCGAAACGAATCGATACGAACGGCAACCTGACGGGAATCTTCGCTGATTATCATTACGTCGGCACGGGCGATGTCGGCGGTTCCCCGAACGAGAGCTCGGTTAAGTTGATGGAAGCGATCATCACCCGGAGCAAATCGTCGCTGCCTCCATTCTTTCCTTTTGGCGTGCAACCGCGAGCACCCACCGCGCCGGTCCAGCTCGGCGATGGGCCAATACACGTGACCTGGTCCAAGGCCGATCAGATCTTCAAAGATATTCTCGACTGTTGCGCAACCGATCGACTGCCGCGCTACAAAGGCGACCTCGAACTCATCAATCACTCCGCTGGATCGCTCACTTCAGAGGCTTATCAAAAGCGTTGGATGCGCAAGAATGAATTGCTCGCAGACGCGGCAGAGAAGGCTTCGATCGCGGCCGAATGGCTGGCAGCGCGTTCCTATCCGCGCGAGCGTTTGAACGATGCGTGGACGTTGGTGATGGGCGGACAGTTTCACGATCTGCTCCCGGGCACGGCCACGCCCAAGGCTTTCGAGTTTGCCTGGAACGACGACGTGATCGCGATGAATCAATTTGCGGGCGTGTTGACGAGCGCGGCCAACGGAGTTGCTTCGGGGTTGAATACCGAAACCAAAGGAACCGCGATCGTTGTTTACAATCCTCTTAACATTCAGCGCGAAGATGTTGTCGAAGCAAGCATCGAATTTCCGAATGGCCAACCTGCGGCGGTGCGTGTTTCTGACCCCAACGGCGTCGAAGTGCCGGCCCAGGTGTCGCACGGCAAAGTTCTGTTTCTCGCCAAAGTCCCTTCAGTCGGCTTCGCGGTCTACGATGTTCTACCTGCAAACTCTCCGCAATCTTCTTCCGAACTAAAGGTCACTGAATCATCGATCGAGAACGCTCGCTATCGCGTGACGATCGACAATCACGGCGACGTTTCGCACCTTTTCGACAAACAGCTCAACCGCGAATTGCTTTCGGCGCCAATTCGTCTGGCGATCTCGACGGACAATCCGCGGCGATGGCCCGCCTGGAACATGGACTTTGAAGACGAGCAGCGCGCGCCTCGTAGTTTTGTTTCAGGCAATGCGAAGGTTCGCGTTTTCGAGACCGGGCCCGTGCGAGTCGCAATCGAAGTCGAACGTGAGATGGAAGGCAGCAAGTTTGTGCAGCGAATCAGCCTGTCCGCGGGCGATGCCGGCAATCGCGTTGAGTTCAGCAACGTTATTAATTGGAAGGCCAAAGAAGCGAATCTGAAAGCGACTTTCCCGCTCAGCGCCGCGAACAATCTCGCGACTTATAATTGGGACGTTGGCACGGTGCAACGCCCGAACGAGGAGGAACGCCAATTCGAAGTTGCATCACATCAATGGATCGATCTCACCGACAAGAGCGGATCGTTTGGCGTTACGATACTCACGGATTGCAAGAACGCGTCAGACAAACCTGACGACAAGACGATCCGTCTGACGCTGATTCGCACGCCGGGCACACGCGGCGGTTATGCTGACCAGGGAACGCAGGACATCGGCCGCCATGAAATTCTTTTCGGCCTTGCCGGACACGCGAGCGATTGGCGTCAGTCGCAGACGGATTGGCAAGCTTATCGCCTGAACCAACCGCTGATCGCTTTTCAGAGTCCATCTCATTCGGGCGCACTCGGGAAAAGTTTTTCGCTGTTGAAAGTCAGCAACGATCGGATTCGCGTGATGGCTCTGAAAAAAGCTGAGCTGAGCGACGAGACGATCGTTCGTCTGGTTGAAATGGATGGCCGGCGCGAAGCGAATGTTCGAATCACATTTCCATCTGCGGTCATAGCTGCGCGTGAAGTTAACGGCCAGGAACAACCAGCCGGTCCGGCGAACGTTGTGAACGGAGAGCTGATCACCTCGTTCGACGCATACCAACCGCGGACGTTTGCGATCAAACTTGCGCCGGCTCGAATTGCAGTTCCGCGAATCAACTCGCAGCCTGTTCCATTGGATTACGAAATGTCAGTGGCGAGCCGCATGGGCCGTCCCGCCGACGGCGCGTTCGACTGGGCGCCGAACAGCCAGGGCGCGTCGCAGGGAAAAGCTCTACCCGCGGAGATGTTGCCACGCCAAGTAAATTTTGGCGGCGTGCGTTTCGATCTCGCGCCCGCGGAGAAACCAAACGCCATCATCGCGCACGGTCAAACGATCGATCTGCCTGCGGGAAATTTCAATCGCGTGTATCTGTTGGCTGCGGCGGCTAACGGAGATCAGAAAGCGACTTTCCGTGTTGGCTCGAAAGCGACAGAGTTAACAATCCAGGAGTGGACGGGCTTCATCGGCCAATGGGACGATCGAATTTGGCGCACTACTGAAGAGCCGATTCCGCCCAGGCCAAACGCGCCGCCGGGAACGCCGGTGCGCACGCGCCCCAATATTTATGGCGAGATGATCGGCTTGCGGCCCGGCTTCATCAAACGCGCTGATATTGCCTGGTTCTCTTCGCAGCGACGCGCGGCTGACGGCAGCGCCGAGCCCTACGCTTATTCTTATCTGTTTGCTTACGCAATCGATTTGCCACCGGGCGCAAGAACGCTCACGCTGCCGGACAACGAACGCATTCGAATCCTGGCGGTCACGGTCGCGAATGAGCCGTGGGCCATGAATCCGGTTCATCCGCTGTACGACACATTGGAGCGAGAATGAGCCTTAACAAACTGCTGATCGCGATTCTCGTGCTGCCGGCGCTTTGGTCGATGGGTTATGCACAAGTTCGCGTGACGATCGATCACAACGACAACAAAACGGCGAATGCTGAGTTTCGATTTCAGCGAGTTCCCGCGCCGTCGCGAAACGATGCCGGAGCGAAAGCGATCTGGACCATCATCGACGCCGAACCAGACGGAAACTCGCCGGACATCGGCGCGCTCAACGATGGGCTGTGGCCCGACGCTGAAGATCAGCCGCGAAGAAATTTCTTTCTTAGTGCGGGGAGCGGCGGCGGTCGCCTCCTGATGGACCTCGGCAGTGTGATCGAGATTGCGCAGGTGAACAGTTACTCGTGGCATTCAGGCTCGCGCGGACCGCAACTCTATCGCCTATGGGCCAGCGACGGCTCGGCGCGAAATTTCAATGCGGCGCCGAAAGGCACAATTGATCCGGCTTCCTGCGGTTGGACATCCATCGCCATCGTCGACACGCGAACAGACGAAGAAGACGGCGGGCAGTACGGCGCCAGCATCAGCGCTTCCACCGGCACGCTCGGCAGATATCGCTATCTGTTATTCGACTTGTATCCGACCGAAGTCGCGGACAACTTTGGCAACACGTTCTACAGCGAGATTGACGTGGTAGCGAAAAAGTGATGACGGCCATCCAAACATTGCGGATAACCAGCGAGCCGTTTGGCACGATGCCCGACGGTACAGAGGTGTTGCTGTTTTCTCTGGCGAATGATCGGGGCATGGAAGTCAAGGTGATTAACTATGGCGGCATCATCACCGCCATCAAAGTGCCCGATCGGAATGGAGACATCGCTGACGTGGTGCTGGGCCACGATTCGTTGGACGGATACCTAAATCACTCGAGATACTTTGGCGCGCTGATCGGACGTCATGCGAACCGAATTGCTCGCGGAAAATTTCTTTTAAACGGCGTCGCGTATTCTCTGCCAATTAATAGCGGGCCGAACCATCTTCACGGAGGTTCCCAAGGGTTCGATAAAGTAATCTGGACTCCAAACAAAACAGACAACGGACTTGAACTTCACTATCGAAGCCGTGATGGTGAAGAAGGTTATCCGGGAAACCTGGACGCGATCGTCACGTATGGACTCGCGGACGAAAACGAGTTGCGAATCGAGTATCGCGCGACGACGGACCGTGACACTATCGTCAATCTAACAAACCATTCTTATTTCAATTTAGCCGGCGGCGGAACAATTCTCGACCATGAAGTGCAAATCAACGCTGACGCATTTACACCGATTGATGAGACTCTGATCCCGACCGGCGAGATCAAATGCGTGCAGAAGACGCCGATGGACTTCACGTCCGCAACTTCGATCGGAGCGCGTATCAATGAGGACGACGAGCAGTTACGAAATGCCGGCGGCTATGATCACAATTTCGTGCTGCGACAAGAAAACAGCGCGTTTACATCTGCAGCGAAAGTCTACGAGCCGAAAAGCGGACGAGTGATGGAAATTCTGTCTACTGAACCCGGGCTGCAGTTCTACTCGGGAAATTTCCTGAACGGCAGCATCATCGGCAAAGCCGGTCGCGCCTACGTAAAGCATTCGGGTTGCTGTTTGGAGACACAGCACTTCCCCGACTCGCCGAATCATCCAAATTTTCCGTCCACGGTGCTCAAACCCGGCGAAGAATATCAGCACACGACGCTGTTCAGATTTTCTGCGGAGTAAACCAATGAAGAGAAAATCACAACTCGGCATTTCTCTAATTCTCCTATTGATTCTGGGAGGTATGATTGCTGCAATTGTCAGCGCAGGACAATCCCCAGAGCCGCTCACTGGCAACTGGGTTGTGCGCACGCAGAATAATGACGGAACGTTGCGCACGACTTATCTGAATCTGAAACAGGACGGCGCCCGCATCACCGGCACGATTCGCGTGACGCAATTTTTTTATCACATTAGTGAAAGTACCGGCGGACCAGATGGTTTCACAATCACCGGATCGATGATGGATGGCAAGAGCGAGCGGAAGGTTCAGTACGAAGGCAAACTTGTAGGCGACGAGCTGCATGTCTCGACACGACGACGGCCGCAAGACAATCCGACGCAGATGGTCGCGGTGCGAGCGCCTGCCGGTGAAGGCGCCTTGCCCGCACGCAATCCTCTTCCAGCCCTGCACAAAGTGCCCGACAACGGGCTCGCGCGCACTCCGCCAATGGGCTGGAACAGTTGGAACAAGTTTGCGAGCCGCGTTGATGATCCGACTGTGCGCAGCATCGCCGACGCGATGGCGAGTAACGGCATGAAGGAGGCGGGTTACCTTTACATAAACATCGACGACACGTGGGAGGCGGGCCGCGACGCGCGGGGCAACATTCAGACGAACAAGAAATTTCCTGACATGAAGGCGCTGGCCGATTATGTGCACAGCAAAGGATTGAAGCTGGGAATTTATTCTTCGCCGGGGCCGAACACGTGCGCCGGTTACGAAGGAACTTACGGGCACGAAGAGCAGGACGCGCGCACCTACGCGGCGTGGGGCATCGATTATTTGAAGTACGACTGGTGCGGCGCACGCACGCTTTACACCGACGAAGAAATGCCCGCGGTTTATCAAATCATGGGCGACGCGCTGCTGAAGACGAAACGACCGATCGTTTACAGTCTCTGTCAGTACGGCCGTTTGGATGTCTGGAAATGGGGAGCTGACGTCGGCGGAAACCTTTGGCGCACGACGGGCGACATTCGCGATGCGTGGGATTCGATGACGCGCATCGGTTTCAGTCAGAACGATCTCGCGCCATGGGCCAAGCCGGGCCATTGGAACGATCCGGACATGCTCGAGATTGGCAACGGCGCGATGACGAACGATGAATACAAGACTCACATGAGTCTTTGGGCTATTCTGGCCGCGCCTCTTCTAGCCGGCAATGATTTGCGCAGTATGAGTCCGGAGATTCTCGCGATTCTGACGAACCACGAAGTGATTGCGGTCAATCAGGACAAGCTCGGCAAGCAAGGTCAGCGCGTCTGGCAGTCAGGCGATCAAGAGATCTGGACGCGAACCTTGTCCGGCGGCGCATTAGCCGTCGCGGTCTTTAATCGTGCGAACGCGCCGGCAACGATTTCAATCAAGTTGGCCGACCTGAAGCTCGATGGGAAGTGGAAGGCGCGCGACCTGTGGTCGCACCAGACAGTTCCGTGGTCCGACACGGAATACTCAACGAGCGTTCCAGCGCATGGCGTTGTGATGTTGAACTTGAGTCGATAACTCAGACTAGCCTCTAGTTTGGAGACTGCAGACAGGCGACACGGAAACGCGGCTTGCCGCAGCACAGTGCGGTTAGGCTATGCCTTACCGTTTTCGTCGATCATAACAATTGGAGGCTATGCCTCTGATTACCGAGGCACAGCCTCGGTAAATAAAATAAGGCCTGTGGCCGGAAAGGCAGAGCCTTTCCGCAGGGTGCCGCGGCAAAGCCGCGAACTCTTCATTCGGCGTTGACTCTGGTGGTGGCTGGGCTAAATTCAGGCGTCGCTTTGCGACGAAGTAGAACTCTATAAGAAGGCTGATCGACTTCTCGTGTAAAGCCCGCCGGTTTCACTCTTCAATACTCAATCGCTCTACGAATCGCGCCCTGGTAGTGGGCACCGTCGTGGAAAGCAAGAGCTTCTGGCCACGCGCCTGACGCTCACCTTTGTCCACCGCACCGGGAGGACCGGGGGCAGTCAGGTTGTTGATTTCTATTGCGGATGCAACGGACTGCTCGATGTCCTCAACTTGCGGATAAAGAGTGGGATCGATCATTAGTTTCACTCGGCCTGCTTCGATTCTAAACAGGCATCCCTCTTCCTTCACGATCCGGTCGTCCGCGTGCGTTAGCCAGGTGAAGATCGCGGGCTTGGTGGTTTCTATTTCGTCTGTATATGTGAAGCCGCCTTTGGGTGTGTAGACGAATTCCCGGACAAACCTTTTCAAGCCAAGTTCCGGTCCGTAAGCCGCACTCGCATCGCCTCGCACGATGACGCGATCCTTTTCCACCTTCACCTCGCTGATGCGTATGCGATTCAAAAGTTCATAAGACATCTCGGCAAACGCATCGTGGCCTTCACCTTCTTTCCCCTGCCCCTTGCCGTTGACGAGCAGGGTGTTGTGATGCTCAGTCATCGGCACGCCGGCATAACCACTGTCGCCGGTCAGATATTGCCCCCGCGCGAAAATGATGAAGCTGTTTGCATCAGGATGCGCGTGGCCGGAAGACAGACGCCAATCGGGAAACTGTTTCAGCAAGGGTTCGGGATGATGACCCTCCGGCGGTCCACACTTGAAGGCAAAGGCGGTCGCGTTCTTTGTCCAATCGCTGCGCCAATAGACGACATCGTGATCCGGAAAATAATGCCAACGCTCCTGCTGCGCGATTGGCACCGGTTTGAGTTTCGCGTCATACCAAATCAACGACCAGAAATCTTCCGCGTTCACCTGGCCGAAGCTTTTCAACCATTCGGCGACGCCCTGTGCCTCGCCGCTTTGAAACCGTTGCGCCATGCGATAGAGCAAATTGTAGTTTGTGTTGAAGTGGCCCTGCGGATGAGTGCGCGGATACTCGTCGCCTTTGTGTGCGCGCGTCAGCGGCCCTTCGAAAATATCGCCAAAATCAAAGACGTAATCGCCGCTCGGCAACATCGAATGCGCGACATACTCGTGCATCAAACGAAAACCTGAACGGTCATAAAGATCTTCTCCGGTCGCGTGCGCGTGCGCATCCATGTAATGAACCAGCCACGGCGTCGAGAAGATCCAATACTCGAAACCTTCGTAGTAATAACCATCCGTCGAATAAGTCGCCAAAGTGCGATCGAAAATTGCACGCGCGAGGCTCGCCCATTGAGGCGCTTCAGGCGTTTCGTCATAAAGCGCGTAAGCTGCGACGCCCAAACCGGCGATGGGAATGAAGGTGTGGTTCTGGCTGTACGAGTAAGTCTTGCCCGATTTCGGCTTGAAGTAGTCCGCCATCAAGCGCGCCTGCTTGATCAACTTTTCGCGATAGCGTGTCCGCTCTTGATCGGATAGATCGTGATAGAGCAAATCGTAACCCCAGCCCAAACCGTAGAGCAAATGACCCGCGGCGAGATCGACATTCGGCTTGTTTGATGCGTAACCCCAGATGTCATAACTCACCGCCGCATCCATGTACTTGCGCGCGGCGTCGAGATATTTCTTATCGCCTTCGATCTTGTAGATGAACGCAGCTTCAGCGATCGCAATCGCGACGTCGTTCTGTTGCCGCCGCGCTTCCGCTGGAGGCGGCGGCGGATCGCCGTTGAGTGCGCGCACGTGACTGAGCGCTTGCTGCCAAAGTTCGCGATGCGTAGTGTGGGCGCGCACGCGCAGATCAGCGAGTTCCTTGTCGGTCACGTAGACTCGAGGATGAACGCCCATCAACGCCGTTCGCAGCGTTGACTTACGCGTACGCATCAACTCAAGCAGCGGATGTTCACCTGTTAGTTTGTTGCTTGCGGCACGCTCTTGTTGTAGTTCGCGTGAGTCTTGAGCGGATGATGGAAGGGATGAAAAGAAGATCGAAAAAATAATTAAGGCCGCGATTCCGTTAATACTCCGCATAATTGTGGCTCTCTCAGGATTAGGACTAAGCGGCTTTGCCGCAGCACATTGCGGTAAGGCTTGGCCTTACCGGCGGGGACCACTTTATGGAATTGCGACGAGGCTGGGCCTCGTCGAGGTTCTTACAAACATGACGTAACGGAAAGCCGGAGGCTTTCCGCCATGTGCGGCGGCATAGCCGCCCTGATCAATCCATGAACATGCCGCCGTTGATTTCGATCGTTTCGCCGGCGAGATAACTTGACGCCGCTGACGCAAGAAAGCAGATCACCGACGCGACTTCCGCAGGCGTGCCAACTCTGCCCAGCGGAATCCCAGCGACATATCCCTTGATCATCTCCGGCGTGGAAAACTGTTCGTGGTATCGCGTGTCGATCACGCCCGGCGACACTGCATTGACGCGAATTTCAAACGGCGCGAGTTCCTTCGCCAGCCCTTTGGTAAAAGTGATCAGGCCGCCTTTCGCGGTCGAATAATGAATTGAGCCCAGCGCTCCGCCCGTGCGTCCAGCGATCGATGAGACGTTGACGATTGCACCGGTCTTGCGCTCCATCATTGAGCCCGCGACCGCGCGACAACAAAGAAACGCGCTCTTGAGATTGAGATCGATCACTTCATCCCAACGCTCTTCGGTTAGCTCGAGAATTCGCAGACGTTCAACCAGCGAACCGGCGTTGTTCACTAAGACATCGATTGGCCCAAGTTCATCGACGGTGCGTTTGACGAGTGAATCAACTTCGGCCGACTTCGCAACATCTGCCTGCACCACAATGGCCGCGCCGCCGGCATTAACGATTGCGGTGCGCGTCTCTTCTGCGCCATCCTTATTCTGATGAAAATTGATCGCGACTCGCGCGCCATTCGCCGCCAGCATCATTGCCGTCGCGGCGCCGATCCCCGACGACGCGCCGGTGACGAGCGCTACCTTTCCATTCAAATCAAATGAGTTACCCACAAATTCGTCTCCTTAAATGATGACTCTAACTCGCTAAAGACAATCAGCCACGGAGGCACAGAGACACCGAGGCATTCGGATTAGGAAATACACCAATGCCCGCGCGACAACTTCTCTTCTTCTTCATATCCTCTGTGTCTCCGTGTCTCTGTGGCTGTTCTTGGTTTCCATAGAAAGCGACACGCGCTCGATGCGACCACAAAGCGCGAACAGGACCAGCGTCCCGAGGGGCGCCAGCAAGCCGGCCGTTACTAATACGGGCACGTATGAAAAATGATCTACGACCCAGCCGGTTCCCAGGACAAAGATCATCGACCCGACACCAGCGCCAGTTCCGCCAAGACCGGCGACGGACGCAACAGCTTTATCTGAAAAGAAATCGCTCGGCAAGGTTTGCACGTTATTGATCCAAACCTGAAATCCGAACAGCACGACGCCGATCAAAACCAGAGCGACCATTGCATCGTGCGCGAAGGCTGCAAAGATTCCCGCGGGCATCAGGAGCGCAGCAAACGCGATGACTATCTTGCGCGCGCGATCGACGCTCCAGCCGCGCGCAATCAAAAACCCCGACAACCAGCCGCCCGAAAGACTGCCGGCATCGGCTGCGACGTACGGCACCCAGGCGAAGAGTCCAATCTTGGTAAGCGAAAAACCGCGCGCATCGGCGAGGTACTTCGGTAACCAACTGATGTAGAGCCACCAGACGGGATCGGTCAAGAACCGCGACAGCACGATCGCCCAAACCTGACGATAACGCAGCAGCTCTCTCCACTTCGGCGCGCTCGTCTCAGATCGCTCATCGCTGCACCGGCCATCGCGAATTACCTCACGCTCTTTTTGACTCAACCACTGATGGCGCTGCGGAGTTTCATAAAAAACAAGCCACAGCACCAGCCAGGCGAACCCCAGCGCGCCCGTCGCGATGAACGTCGTGCGCCAACCATACGCGAGGCTCAGCCAAACGATCAGCGGTGGCGCAACGATTGAACCGATCGCGGCGCCACTGTTGAAGATCGCCATTCCAAACGCGCGTTCGCGGATCGGAAACCATTCCGCGACAGTCTTGGCTGCGCCCGGCCAGTTCCCTGCTTCGCCCAATCCCAGCACAAACCGAAATGCGCTCAAGCTGGCCAGCCCGCGCGCGAATGCATGGGCCATCGCCGCTATGGACCACAGCATGATTGAACAAACAAAGCCGATCTTGGTGCCGACGCGGTCGTACAATTTTCCGGAGAGCCCTTGACTGATTGTGTAGGCAAGCAGAAACCAGAAAAGGATGCCGCCGAACTGAGTGTTGGTGAGACCGAGATCGTGCGTGATCACCGGCGCCAGCACAGAGATCGTCAATCGATCGATGTAATTTATTAGCGTCGCGAGGAAGATGAGGCCGACGATCCACCAACGCAAACCCCGCAGCTTGAAACCTGAGTCGATCGCAGTCGCTCCCCTTCGTTGCTCATCAAGCATGCTTTCTTGAATCTTTCGAAGCTGCTGCGAACCTTCGAATCGTCACTTAGGGGCAAACTCAAACTTGGAGGAGCGAGTACTCAAATTGAGGCATCGCTCCTCCACGCTTGATTACCAGCAGTAACACTCTAGCGTCGAGTTCGTACGAAGACCGTTCGAACCTTCAGAAAGTCAGCCGCAAACCAAACTGCAACTTGCGCATTGCAGAGGCCGAGGTAATCACGCCAAACGTCGCCGACGTCGTTCCCGAAGGAACCGAGTTGCCCGGCTGTCCGAGGTTTACGTGGTTGAATACGTTCGTCCCTTCGGCACGGAAGCGCAGCCGGAAACGCTCGCTCAAACGGAAGTCGCGAGAGAGTGCCAGGTCGGCAACCCAATAGCCCGGTCCATCCAGAAGGTTTCGCGGCGAGTTGCCGTCGGTTGCGACACCCGTCACGACCTTGTTCTGTACAAAGGCCGCAGTATTGAACCATTGCGCTGCCGTCGGATGGCCGATATGAGGATTGCCTACCAGTTGCGCGCGGTCGGCGGTGTTGCCATCGAGGTTCGCATCGACGTTGCCATTGGTGATGGTAAACGGAAGACCACTGCGTATTTTGATAATTGGCGAAATACTCCAACCATTCACCAGATGCCGCATGAAACGATTGTCGCCTTTATAGTAATCAGGTTGGTAGTTAAAGCTCGCGCTGAAGACGTGACGCTGATCGGTATCAGCACGACCATGATCTTCGGCAAGGTTACTAAAGTTCTGCGCTCCACCCTGGGTGGTGCTGTTGTGCAACTCCACACTGCTGTTGGTATGGCTATAGGTGTAAAAAGAGTTGAAGGTTAGATGGTGGCTCATGCGCATCGCGGCTGTGAGTTGCAAGCCGTGATAGTCGGCAGTCTGATCCGACTGGAGCAGCAATATCGCGCCGAAGGCCGGATTCGGTCTTCTGGAGAGGATGTTCGCACCCGCGCTTGTCGCAGTCGGCGTCAGCACCGGATAGTTAATATCGCGTGCGAAGGGGAGGTTGCGGCTAAGCGTCACGACATAAGCTCCGCCTACTGTCAGGTCTTTCATGAGTTGGCGCTGGACCGAGAAGTTCATCTGATAAGAGTAGGGCCACTTGAAATCCGTCGCCACCGGGAAGAGACCGCCGCCGGTGGTAAATGTCCCTTTGTACGGAAACGGGTTGCCGCCCACGAACGCGTTATAGGGATTGCTCAGCGAAGCTCCCAGCGGCACTCCGGCGGCATTTGTCTTTTGATTGATGTTGGTGAACGTGAGCCGGGTTGAAAAAGGCTGGAAGTTGGTCATGGTGTTCCACTCGTTGCCCGAGATGCTGCCGTAGAACAACCCGAACGCGCCGCGAATCGAGGTCTTGCCGTCGCCCTTCGGATCAAATGCAAGCCCGATGCGCGGAGAGAAATGGCCGTAACTCGTCGGGATGCCGCCACGTTCCACACCGGGATCTCCATAGAACAACGCCCCGACCGGCGCTATCGGATTAACAGTCGATTTCTGGCCGGGAACATAGTTGACGACCCGATTGAGCGGATCGGTCGGCGCCGTTTGCACGTCCCATCGCAGACCAAGATTTAGAGTAAGGCGTGAATTAACTTTGAAATCATCCTGCGCGAACAGTGCTGTGTACCAGGTATTGGTGTAGCCGGTTACTGGCGCGTCCTGCGAGACCGCGCTGGGAATACCGATTAGGAAATCGGCCAACGCATTCTTGGTAGTGCCGTTATTGAAGGTGAAGACGCCATAGTTGTTGAGCAGTGTCTGCTGAATGTCCTTGTTGAGCGAGATCTCTCCCCCCAACTTAAGTGAATGGCGCCCCTTGATCCAACTGAAAACGTCGCGTGCGGAGTAAAAGTTGGTGCCGGCTATCGGGCCGCCGATTTGTTCTCCCAAGGTAAAGAATCCCGTGACGGTGATCTGCGGCAAATTCGGCGTGCCCTGGATCACAAATGCCGAACCGAGATCGGTAAGCGAGGTGGCCGGCCTGTTTATGCGCCCGCCAAAATTCCGTGAGAAGGTCAACCAGACCTGATTGATCTTGGATGCGCTAATGATCCAAACGTCGCTGGCGTTGACGCTATGCTGCCGCCACGTGGAATCCTGGAGACTCCACGGCACGTTGGGACTGCCTGCCTTCGTGGTGCTGGTTCCTCCGGTATTAAAATAACTTACGCTTAAACGGTGAACGGCGTTGAGCTGGTAGTCCACCTTTCCCAGATACTCATCAAAGTTATAGGGCGTGGGTATATTACCCTGCCACTTGTTGCCCGGAGCGTTAGAGAGCGGGATGTAGTCATTGATAATCTTCATCGCCACCGGATCCAGGCGGTTGGGGCAAATTACATTAGTCACGCCGTTGCAGACGAAAGCCACGCCGGTCGCGGGATCGACGGGCTTAGTCCCGGACGCCGTGAAGTTGCCGGTACGTTCCAGGGCGGTGGGAACGACGGCGCCGCTTAGGAATGTGCTCGTTGCCTGGCGCAGTCCGGAGTACGAGACGAAGAAAAACGCCTTGTCGCGCTTAATTGGACCGCCCAGGGTGGCTCCGAATTGGTTGCGATGAAAGGGCGCTCTCGCCAATGTTGAGCCCCAGTCATTGGCATTGAACACGGTGTTGCGTAGGAACTCAAAGACCGAGCCGTGAAACTGGTTACTGCCGGACTTGGTGAGCACGTTGATGACCCCGCTCGCATAACGGCCATATTCCGCATTGTAGCTGTTGGTCTGAACGCGGAATTCCTGAATAGCATCCGGGTTAGGCAAAATGTTACCGGTGTTGCGCAGGTTGGTCATGTTAATGCCGCCGTCCAGATAATAGTTCACTGACCCGGTGCCGCCGTCGGTACCGCCATTGATCAGTGTGCGCTGCTCCGGATAACCAAGGATGAAGGTGCTGGTGCCTGTTGAGGCAGCGGCGATGCCGTTGTTGTTGGACTGCACGCCGGGCGTGAGATCCAGCAATGTGTAGACGTTACGCTCAACCAACGGCAGACTTGTGATTTCGGCAGACTGGATTGTTCGAGCGATCTCAGACGTGCTCGTGTTCACAGCGGGTGTCGCCATCTCTGAAATCGTCACGGTCTCACTGACTTGTCCAACGTTGAGCGCGACGTCAACCCGTGTCGTGTCGTTGACCTGTAGGACGATGTCGCTGACAAGGGCTTTCTTGAAGCCTGTGTAGGTGACCTCAACACTGTATTTGCCTACCGGAAGGAACTCGAGCCGGTAAGTACCCGCGTCACTTGACGTGACGGTGCGGGTAAGACCCGTATCGAGACTACGCGCGGTGACCTCGGCGCCGGGGACAATCGAGCCGCCAGGATCAGTGACTGTGCCAACGATCGTGGCGGTTGTAACCTGACCGGCAACCGCAAGAGGAATCATGAGCAACAGCGAGATCACTGCGAACTGGATCGCGCGTATACCAAAGTTTCTTGTAGACATGTCAACTACCTCCAATTAGAAGTTCAAGGCCGCAAGCAACGTCTCAGTTGCGCTTAGTAAAACGCTTCCCGCTTGTTCTGCCTTCTTTTTTTGTTCTAGGCAACGCGTGGAGCCGCAAATGTCGGTGCGGCAATTAGCGCTGCCGCTCCGCGAAGTCGCGGGTATTCTTGCGTCGATCCTATTCTCAGCGGGGTGCGAGCCCCTTTTTCAGTTAATGCTCGCTCAGCTAATCCGCTTGTTACCTGCTTGGAAATCAAATCCCAAGCGGCAGTGATTTCGCCATCTAGATAAATGCATTCCGGATTAATAACGTTAATGATCGTCGCCAACCCTAAACCGAGGAAGCGACCAGTCGCGTTAATCGCCAACACGGCTTTGGCGTCACCACGCCGCGCGCGCGCGATCAAATCTTGAACTGTAAACGAACCCCGCTTGGGGTTATTGAGCTTGTTTGGACTAAGCTTGTACAAATTCCATTCGAAGTAACGAGAAAGGGTCGCGAGGTTGGAGATATATGCTTCCCAACACCCAGTGGCGCCGCACATGCAGCGTGGACCTTCCAGATTCAAGGGCACATGAGCGAACTCGCCGGCGATGTGATCCGCACCACGCAGGAGTTCGCCGTTGACGACAACGCCCACTCCCACACCGTCCGAGACACCTACGTAGACAAAGTTCTGCGGTCGGGCTGCTTCGGTGTGCTCCAGCCAAAGCAAGGCCAGTGTGCATGCGCGACCGGAATTCTCGATTTCCACCGGCAATCCGGTGGCAATTGCTAATGGCTTTCGCAACTCCAGGTCACGCCAACCCAGGGCCGGCGCATTCAGAACGCGTCCGGTCTGTTGGTCAACCATGCCTGGAACCGCAATCCCGACACCCTCGACCCCGGCCTTTGTTCCGTGCGCTTTTACCAGCCTACGAATACGTTGAGCCAGGTCGCGCACAAAATCCGGCATCGAAAAAATCGTGTCGTAACTCTCAACGGCAAGCTGGCGACCCGAGAAGTCGCAGACCATCACGTAGGTCTTACTGAAGCGAACGTCGACCGCGACCGCGAGACGATCGTGACTCTTAATATGCAGCAGAGTGGGCTTGCGTCCGAACGCGGCCTCGCCCGTCGCACCCTCGTAAATCAGGTTCTTGTCGATCAACTCCTGAACCAGCACTCCCGCCACACCCCGCGTCACTTTCATGCGACGCGCTAACTCGGCTCGCGAGATCGGTTGATGTTCGTGAATGACATTGAGGGCGATGCGTCGATTGATCTCGCGCGAGGTCGAGCGAGTAGCAACATGAAAGTCTCGGGTGTTTATCTTGCGCATCAGCGGCGACTTTGTACAGCGTGCGTACAATATGCCGCAACGAACTACCTGTCAAGACTTTTTTTAACGTGAGACTCGAGTGTTTTTGGAGATGTTTCTAAGAAAATGTTAGGCCGAAACCATACTTGAAGAGCGGATCATAGTCCCGCGTCACCAACGTTGTTGGAGTCTGCGCCATTGTCCGAGGCCGCGAATGCGACAACTTTCCGGTCGCCTTGTAGCTTACATTTTCGAGCGCGTTCTGCTCTGCCTGCGTCAGCTGGCCGATCTTCTCTTCCAGCGTCATGGTTGCGAGCAGCGGTTGGACTTTGGCGTCATAAGACGAAAGTCTTTTCTAGCTGACGACTCGAGTACTGCGACAGCAACTGATTTTATTATTCAGCTATCATGATCGAGCATGTGACGTATAACGTTTATCCGCGTTAGGTGTTTGGGCGGATTGAGGTAATTATTTAGGCAGGGCGCGAGGTTCAGCACTTACAGCGAAGATGTCGATTTCAATTCTCTCATTATTGACTCTCGGTTTCGTGCTCGGCTTGAAGCACGCACTCGACGCCGATCATTTGGCCGCAGTGTCAACCATCGCCACTGAACGGCGCAGTCTGCTCAGTTCATCACTGGTCGGTGTGTTTTGGGGGCTGGGTCATACAATTTCTTTAATGGTTGCCGGTGTTTTGATAATCCTGTTGCACCTCGAGATCGGGGGGCGCGCCAGCAAAGCTCTGGAATTCTGTGTCGCGCTAATGCTGATCGCGTTGGGCGCCAACGCTCTTTGGAAACTGATACGCGGCGGTCGCGTTCACGTGCACGCGCATGAACATGACGGACATTGGCACGCACACCCCCACGTGCATGATGGTAAACACAGAGACGAGCCACACACACATCATGGCTTCAAAGCCGGAGCGCGGCCGCTACTGATCGGCATGCTTCATGGAATGGCGGGCAGTGCTGCGCTCACTCTCTTAGTTCTAACCACCATTTCCTCGCCGGCGATTGGATTTCTTTACATTGCAATTTTCGGAGTGGGTTCAATTGGCGGCATGATGATCATGAGCACGCTCTTCGCGCTACCGGCGCGTCTGACGGCGTCGCGCTTCGCGCGCGCTAATCTGGCGATGCGAGGGCTGGCAGGTATCTTTAGTTTGGGTTTTGGAATCTTCATGATCTACGAAATTGCTTTCGTCGATTACTTGTTGAGGTGATTGAGAAGGGGCCAAGCTCACTCAAAGCGGCAACCTCAAACGCGCTTCGCAGCCGCTTGTATCTGGACGGTTTTCCAAAGTAACTGTGCCGCCATGCGCTTCCGCGATCTGTCTTGATAACACCAAGCCGATTCCGGAGCCCGTCGACTTCGTCGTAAAAAACGGCACAAATAAATTTGCGGTACTCGCCAGGCCCAGCCCCTCGTCTTTGACACAAATCATTGCCTGACCGTTCTGTCGCTCCCAACTGACCTCGACCGATCCGCGTGTCTCTAACGACGCATCGACGGCGTTGCGGACCAAATTGATCAGCAGTTGTTCAAGCTGAGCTCCATCAGCTTGCACAACCAAATCAGGTCCAGGTACTACCTTAACCGTCAGACGCGTTTCCAGTGCGGCGACGCGTTGGACCATCGCGCCAATCTTCAAAGCTTCAAAGCGCGGTTGTGGCAAGCGCGCCAGCTTTGAATAGGATTCGATGAACCGTGACAACGAATCAGCCCGCGAGGAAATCACGTCGAGCCCATGAGAGACGTCTTCCCGCCAATCAAGCGGCCGCGGCTCGCGATTGATCAGGTCCGCCAGACTGCCCGCAACTGATTTGATCGGCGCCAGCGAATTATTCAATTCATGGCCCAGCACGCGGAGCAGCCGTTGCCATGCCGACCGCTCTTCTTCACGCAGGGTCTGACTTAAATCAGTCAGCACCAGAAGCTGATGTCGCATACCAGCTTCGCGAAAAGTCCCGCGCCGGATCTCCCAGCGACCGACGCCGCCCGGAAAAACCATCTGCATGGTATGCGGCCCAGCCTCTTCGGATCCGTTGAGGCAGACTGCAAGTCCGAGCTGCTCACCCGTACGGCCCAACAACCGTGTGGCCGGTTGCGCCAGTAGTTTTTCGCCGGCCCGATTAACCAAACGCAACCGCTGATCGCGATCGAAAGCAAACACTGCCACATCGATCTCAGACATAACCGCGCGCAACAGAGCGGTTGCTTCCAATGCACCCAGCCGTTGACCGCGGAGCGTTGCGCCCAGATCGTTTACCTCGAGCATCACTTCGCCCAACGCGTCGCCGCTCGCAGCGCGCCGGCCTCGAATTGAATAATCCCCTTCCCTTATCGCGGCGAGAATATTGGATAGAGTCTGCAACGGCCGCACGACGCGCTGCTTTAGATTTGCAGAGATGCCAAGCCAAAAAATGATGAGCAAGAAATCGACGGTCCATTGAACCCGGCCAGAGTATCCGTTGAGCCATAACAACAACGCGGTCAGGGCTACACCTGGAAATCCCGCGGCCAAAGCCAACACACCGACCCTTCCTTCGAACTTCAGGTGCTTGCCGCGTAAGGCGGGGTCGAGGTGTTGGAAACTCGAAGCGTTTTTAGATGGCTCGAGAGAGGTGCTCACGAGAGTTATGATAACCCATACTTCTGCAAGCGGCGGTAGAGAGCGCTGCGACTGAGACCGAGGGCCTCGGCGGCGCGATTCGCGTTGCCTTCGAAGCGAGCTAGCGCCTTCGTAATCAGCAAACGTTCGGCGTCTTCTAAACTCATTTCTTCCAACCGCGCTGAGAGTTGGGCTGCCGGCTCTGTTTGTAAGGCGAGATCCATCGTGGTCACGGTGTTGCCTGAACTCATCAGCACGGCCCGTTCAATAACATGATCCAATTCACGCACGTTGCCTGGCCAGGAATGTGCGCGCAGGGCATCGATTGCTTGCAGGGTAAATCCCATCCGGTCGCGCCGGTATCGTTCCGCATGTTGTCGCAGAAAATATTCGGCGAGCGGCTCGATGTCTTCCCTTCTTTCGCGCAACGCGGGCACGTGGATCTCAACGGTATTCAGGCGGAACATCAGATCCTGTCGAAACCTGCCCTCGGTCACGTCCTTCTTCAAGTCGGCGTTTGTCGCGGACAGTACGCGGCTATTTACCTTTCGAGTCTTTGATGAACCAACTCGTTCGAACTCGCCCGTCTCGAGCACGCGCAAAAGTTTTGCCTGGAGATTGAGTGGAACATTGGCAATTTCATCCAGAAACAAAGTGCCGCCGTCCGCTAATTCGAAACGGCCGATACGATCAGTCTTCGCGTCGGTGAATGCCCCGCGCACATGCCCAAACAACTCACTTTCGAACAGTGTCTCGCTTAAGGCGCCCGCGTTTACCGATACCAGCGGCTTGCCCGATCGACTTGAAAAGGCGTGAAGCGCGCGCGCGATGACTTCCTTGCCAGTCCCGTTCTCGCCCGTGATCAGAACGTTCGCATCCGCCGGCCCAATTCGTTGCACCACATTCAGGATTGCTTTCATCGCCGGTGATTCAGCAATGACCTTCGGAAGTTTCGCTTGCCCGCCATCATCGCGAAGTGTGAGGTTCTCAGCTTCCAGCCGTTGACCGCGTCTCAACGCCCGGGCCAATTCGATCTGCGTACGCAACACCGCCAACAAACGCGCGTTGTCCCAGGGCTTTTGAATAAAGTCGCGCGCGCCGCGACGCATCGCTTCGACTGCGACATCCACGCTGCCCCAGGCCGTCATGACCACGACGGGTAAGGTTTCGTCGATCGCCTGGATGCGGCGCAGTAGATCGAGGCCTTCACTGCCCGAGGTAGTGTCGCGAGTGTAGTTCAGGTCGATCAGGACTAAATCCAGATCGTGTGACTCGACGATCTTGAGAACACTGGCGGGTGAGGAAGCCGCGACGATTTCGTAGTCTTCACCTTTCAGCAACAGACGCAACGCAGCTAGAACATCGGCCTGATCATCTGCGATTAGAATTTTTCGCATGGTAACGGCGGTCACTCCCGAACGTCGGTCTATTCAGCGCGCAGCGCGATCAAAGGATCAATTCTTATGGCACGCCGGGCCGGCAAGTAACAAGCAATGCCGACCGCCAGCAACAGCAGCGCCGCTACCACCGCGAACGTGATCGGATCGGATCCGCTGACGCCGTAAAGCAGCCCCGACAAAAACCGCGTCAGCGCGAGCGCGGTAACATTGCCGGTGCCAACTCCGATCAGCGCCAGGATCATGCCCCGGCCAATCACCCGCTTAAAGATATCGCTGCGTCTTGCTCCCAGGGCACTGCGAATTCCGATCTCCCTGGTCTGCTCCGCCACTACAAAAGACATGACGCCATACGCACCGATGGCAGCTAACAATAATGCCGCGCCGGCGAAAATACCGAGCAGGATGAGATTGAACCGAGGCCGCCGCAGCGATCGGCCGATCCTTTGGTCCATGTTCTGTGGGTTCGACACGACCAACTCGGAATCGAGGTTAGTAATCGACTTTGATAAGAGAGTTCCCGCGGCGCTCGCGTCGGGTCCGGTGCGCACCACGAAGTACGTGGCCCAGCGGGGCCGCTGCATGTAAGGAAAGTAGATTTCCGGTTGGACATTTGTGCCGAGACCAAACCGCTTCGTATCACCCACGACGCCGATGATCTCCAGGACGTTACGGGATGTGATCAAAGTTAACCGCTTTCCGATTGGACTCTCATCTGGCCAAAAGCGTCGCGCCAAAGTGTCATTAATGATAACGACGGGCGGAGCGCCGGCGTTGTCAGTTTCCGAAACGTCCCTGCCCTTGAGCAGCGGGATCCCCATCGTGTGGAAATAATTCGGACCAATATTGAAATAGAAAGCCTCCGGATAAATACCCGAAGACGGTGCGGCCGCGCCTTCAGGCAGCACGTCCAGCGATTCAGTGCCGCCGAACTGTGGTCCGCCCGACGTCGCGCCCACGGACAGCACGCCGGGAATCTTTTGGATCTCGCCGGTGATGCGAGAATAAAGCGCGCTTACTTGTTCCTTACTTTTATATTTCTCATCCGGAACAAAAACTTGAGTGGCGAGCAAATTCTGTGGATCGTATCCTGGCTTTAGCTTTAGCAAACGCACGAACGTCTGACCCAGGAGCCCGGCGCCCACCAGCAGAATCAACGCTAATGCGATTTGCGAGACAACCAACACGGCCCGGAGGCGCGGCGTTCCTCCAGAGCGAAATAAACCCGGAGCGTCCTTCAACTCATGAACCAGATTCACGCGGGACGATTGCAGACCGGGCGCCAATCCAAACAGTATCCCCGTAATTAATGAGAGGCCAAAGGCGAACGCGAGTACGGTCGCATCGAGCTTGATCTCCTCCACCCGCGGCAGACTGTTGGGGATAATGGCGATGAACAAATCAATCAACCAAATAGCCAGAACTATTCCCGCGGCTCCGCCGATGAGCGAGAGCAAGACACTTTCGGTTAATAACTGTCTCAGCAATTGAAAGCGGCTGGCTCCGAGTGCGACGCGAACTGCAAATTCCTTGCGCCGCGATGCGGCTCGCGCCAGCAAAAGATTCGCGACATTCGTGCAGGCAATCAATAAGACCAGTCCGACCGCGCCCAGAAAAATAAACATTGGGGTGCGCAAATCACCCACCTCATCGTCTTGCAAGTTAGCTACTGATACAGTCCAGCCCGCATTCTCCTTCGGATACTGCGCCGCGAGCCGGGCTGAGATGGCTGTCATTTCCGACTGAGCCTGGACCAAAGACACTCCGGGCTTCAGTCGCGCATAGACTCTGCGATTGCGCGCCTGCCGGCCCAGAAACTGATCGGGATCGACAGTTAGAGGAGCCCAAACATCCCATGTTCCCAGATTCAGCGCGTCAAGCTCCGGCGGCAGGACACCGGCGATCGTGAATGGCTGCTTGTCAAGAATCATCGTTTGCCCGATGACTTTCTCGTCGCTACCAAATCTGCTTTTCCAGTAGCTGCTGCTGATTAGCACGACGTGGTCGCGGCCGGGCTGATTCTCTTCGGGTGCGAACAAGCGGCCGCGAATTGGCTGAACTCCCAGCACTCGAAATAAGCTGGGTGAACATATTGCACTGGCGATGCCCACGGTTCCTTCCGATGTCGTCTCGCTAAAGTGCCAATCGCGCCAGGCCCCGAACTGTTCGACCGTTTGGCTTTGCTTTTCCCAGTCTTCAAGGTTTCGCGGCGACACGACGGGCGGCTTATTTTTCTGCGGGTTCTTTTCGCTAAAGACAACCAGGCGATTCGAATCAGGAAATGGAAGCGGGCGCAGGAGCACGCCATTAAAGAAAGTAAAGATTGCGGTGTTTGCTCCTAAGCCGACCGCCAGGGTCGCGACGGCAACCGCCGTGAAGCCTGGCTGCTTGAGCAAACTTCGGATTGCGTACTTAACATCTTTCAGAAAAATATCCATGGTTCCCTCCTCTACGAAAACATCGTTCCGTATCGTGCCCCTGAACGCGAGCGGAACCCGAAAAAAAATAGGCGTGATTTTCGCTACTCGTACCTCAATGAATTTACCGGATCGACTTTCGTTGCGCGTCTCCCCGGAATGTAACACGCAATCAGCGCCACAGCAGTCAACAACACAGCGACTCCGGCGAACGTCAAAGGGTCAGTGGGCTTGACGCCGAATAGCATCGTGGCCATCAGACGCGTCAAGGCGAACGCGCCGAGCAAACCCGCGCCGATGCCGAGCGCGAGGATCACGATAAAAGTGATACCCAGATTCTTAAGTAACATCCGGGCTCCATAGCGCAGATCCTGCCACATGCTAATCATTTTGTTTCTCCTGCTACTCGGCAGCGGCGCATTTTGGCGAAGTGGCATGGGCATCCCGCCCGTGAATCACGCGCAAGATGCGCGTGCCACATTCGAACTGCACTACTACCTACTACTCGTACCTGAGCGCTATCAATGGATCAACCTTGGTCGCGCGCCGGGCGGGCAGATAGCAAGCAAGCAACGCGATCACGAAAAGGGCGCCTACAACACTCGCAAAGATCGAAAGGTCGTTGGCGGCGACGCCGAACAGAAGACTTTGCAACAGTCGCATGAGCCCGATGGCGGCGGCGATCCCGATCGTTATGCCCACGATCGATACGAACAGTCCCTGCTTCAAAACCATCTTGAGAATATCGCTCGCCCGCGCGCCCAGCGCCATACGCACGCCGATGTAATGCGTTTGCTGACTGACTGAGTACGAAACAACTCCGTAGATCCCGATTGATGACAGCAACAGCGCGAGTCCCGCAAAAACCCCAATCAGTATCGCCGGAAAACGCCGCATGAAAGCCGCCGGCGAACTTGAGATCAACTCGGGCATGGCTTGCACGTTGAAGACTGCGGCGGCCGGCTCGAGGTTGCGAATCTCATTTCGAATCGATCCAGTCATGGCCGTAGGATCGGCGTTCGTGCGAACTACGAGATTCGCGAAGGTCGAAGGGTTCTGCCGAAACGGAAAGTAGATCACCGGCCGCGTCTCTTGATCTAATCCGGTGATCTTCACATCGCCGACTACTCCGACAATATTGAGCGGTGGTGCTTCTATGCTTGCATACTTCAGACGTCGCCCCACGGAACTACGTCTGGCGAACAATCGATCAGCCATCATCTTGCCAATGATCACGACCTGCGGACCATTAGCTTTATCGCTGCTATCAAACATCCGTCCCGAAACAAGCGGCACGCCCAACGTCTGGAAATAATTGTCGCTGACAACGCGAATATTCGCTTGCAGTTCCTGTCCAGGCGGCGGAATTGGATCGCCTTCAACATTTACCCTGGTTGTGTTGCCGGGCTGCAGCGGCAAAATATCGACAGTGCCCGCGCTGATAACTCCGGGCACTGCCTGCAAACCTTCTCGCAATTGATCCTGAAAATTGATTTGAGTGTTTACTTCAGTGTACTTCGCCGCCGGCAACACAACGGTCATCGTCAAGACGTTTTCGGGATTGAATCCCGGATCAGTTTTCAGCAATCGCACAAGACTCTTGAGCAAGAGTCCGGCGCCGATCAAAAGCACCACAGCCAAGGCAATCTCAGTCACCACCAAACCACTCCGCAATCGGTGGCTCCCGCCGCTGCTCGTCCGGCGCCCTCCTTCTTTCAAGACGCCGCTCAGGTTAAGCCGCGACGATTGCAACGCCGGAGCCAATCCAAAAACAATTCCGGTCAAGACCGAAAGGCCGAAGGAAAAGCCAAGCATGCGCGGATCGATTTTGAGAGTTTGCAGGAATGGAAGCGCGCTGATCTGATTAGCCGGGAGCAGAGAGACAAGCGCGCTGATGCCCCAGTAGGCAATCAATAATCCGAGCGCGCCCCCGACAAGCGAAAGCAGCACTGATTCGGTCAGCAGTTGCCGCACCACGCGCCAACGGCTGGCGCCCAACGCAACTCGAATCCCAACTTCTTTCTGTCGCCCCAACGAACGAGTAAGCAGGAGGCTCGCGACGTTGGCGCAGGCGATCAGCAGCACGAAACCAACCGCCGCCAGCAAAGTCATCAAGATTGGTTTGACCTGGCCCACAACCTGTTCCTGTAACGGAATGAACTTCAAACTAGTTCCCGCATGCGAATCTTTGAATTGCTGTTCGATACGCGATGTGATCAGGCTGAGTTCAGCCTGCGCTTGCGCCGCAGTGACGCCGGGCTTCAGCCGCGCGATAAGATTGGTGCCGTGCATGAAGCGCCGCGTGAGTTGGTTCTGGTTTGGTTGGTAGGGCAGGAAAAGGTCAGCCGACCTCATGGCAAACTGAAAACTCTTTGGCAGCACGCCAATGACCGTGTAACTTTCACCGGCCAGATCGATTTGCCGGCCCACGATTCCTTCGCTACCGCCAAACCGCGTCTGCCACAGGGCGTAGGTTAACACCGCGACCTTGGGTCCGCCCTGCTTGTCTTCTCCCGATTGGAAGACGCGACCCTTGATCGGATCGACGCCCAACACCGAAAAGAAATTCGCCGATACAAGCGGAGCAAAGACACGTTCTGATTCGCCGTTCGAGTTGAGGATGGTGCCACCGCCAGTGTATGCCGCGAGGTCGCAAACTTTGTTCTGCTGGTAGTCCTGATAATCCGGATACGAAAACTCGCGCTGATCAAATTCTTTACTCGGCGTGCGTTCCCACATGTGATAGAGCTGTTCCGGCGATCGGTACGGCAGGCCGCGAATCACCGCCGCGTCGACTACCGTGAAGATTGCCGTGCTGGAACCGATGCCGAGCGCCAAGGTCATCACTGCAATCAAGGTAAAGCCCGGCCGCTTCAACATCGTGCGGATGCCGTAACGCAAATCCTGAATTAGCCTGGACATATTTCTTCTCCTTATTCGTATCGCCCTTGTTCTATTCGTATCGAAGCGCCTCAAGCGGATCGACTTTCGTCGCGCGCCGCGCGGGTATATAGCAGGCCAAGAGCGCAACCAGCGTGACGCCAACGGCGATTACTGCGAAGATTGCGGTGTTGGCGCCAATGCCCAACGCGCGCGAACACACGGCGACGAACGCGAATGCTGGCTGGCGAATGAACGCTCGCAACGCGTAGCGAATGTCTTTCATGATCATCTCCATAACCTCTACTCGTATCGGAGCGCCACGAGCGGATCGACTTTCGTCGCGCGCCGTGCGGGGATGTACGAAGCCAACAACGCTACGATCAACAGAAGCACGGCGACTGCAATGAAAGTCGGTGCATCAGTTGGTCTCACCTCAAAAAGCAAACTGCTCATCAATCGCGTTAAGGCGAATGCGCCGGCAACGCCGATGACTACGCCTAACAAAGCGAGCCCAAGTCCGTCCTTAAGCACCAGGTGCCGGACCTGACTCGCCTTCGCGCCCAGAGCCATGCGCACCGCGAGTTCATGTTTGCGTTGCGTGACCGCATAGCCCATCACTCCGTAGATTCCAATTCCGGACAGTGCCAGAGCCAAACCGCCAAACAATCCAACCAGCAGCATCGAGAAACGTTGCTGCGCAACCGAGACCGAAAAGATTTCATCCATCGTCCTGATATTTGTTACCGGGATGCTTTGATCCACAGCGTGGATTTGGGTTCGCGCCAACGCGACCAGCGACATCGGATCGCCGTTGGTGCGGACTACAATCGACATGCCTCCAGTCGAACGTTGAAGGTGCGGCAAGTACATCGCACTCCTGTCGCCGGAGCTCAGGGTTGTCTGCTTGATAGTGCCGACGATGCCGACGATTTCGCGCGGCGATTTTTCAAAGCCGACCGTAAACCGTTTTCCCAACGGGTCTTCATTTGGCCAATACCGTCGCGCCAGCGCGTCATTAATAATGATCACGCCCGGAGCATCCTGGCGATCGAGGTCGGTGAACTGCCGCCCTCTCAACAAAGGCATCCGCAGCGCCTCAAAAAATCCAGGAGTCACTATTGTGTAATCAGCATTTGGTCGTTGATCGGCCGTGACTTTGGGCCGGCCCTCGATGAATATGTCGGTGCTTTCTTCGGCGCCCGTCAAAGGCAAACTCAAGACTGCTCCCGCAGCGGTCACACCCGGAGATTGTTTGAGGCGGTCAAGCACTTGCTGAAAGAAAGCCGACTGTTCCGCGTCGTTTGCATATTTCGACGGCGGCAGCGTTGGCAGCGAGACTTCCATGGTCAGCGTGTGGGACGGATCGAAGCCTGGCTTAACATCGATCAGTCGCACGAAACTTTTCGTCAACAGCGCCGCCCCGATCATCAGGATCACGGCCAGCGAAACTTCAGAGACAATTAGAAAAGCACGCAGGCGATTCTGGCGCAGACCACCGGTCGTTCCTCTCGCGCTTTCCTTGAGCGATTCGTTCAAATCAATTCGCGATGCTTGCAGCGCAGGAGCGAGCCCAAACACGATGCCGGTCACGATCGAGATTAGAAAGGCAAATCCCAACACGCGCAGATCGACATTGATTTCATGAATGCGCGGAACTTTTTCCGGAATGAAAGAAACCAGCAACGGCGTGCCCCAGATCGCGATGAGCAATCCGGCCAGGCCACCGACGGCTGAGAGCAGCAGGCTCTCGGTAAGAAGTTGTCTGATGATTCGACCGCGGCCGGCGCCCAACGCACCGCGAATGGCCATCTCTTTGCGGCGCGAAGAGGCCCGCGCCAACAACAGGTTGGCCACATTCGCGCAGGCAATCAGCAGCACAAACACGACCGTCGCCAACAGCACGAGCAGCAACCGCTGAATATTGCCTACCATCTGTTTCTGTAATGGGATCAGGTTGACCGTGTAGCCAACTGTCCCGAGCGGTAAACTGGCCTGGATGGTTCGCAACTCGTTTTCAGCCTGAGCAATTGTGACTCCGGGCTTTAACCGGCCCAGCAGCGCGAGGTTCAGACTTCCCTGGTTGTTCCGCTCTTCGGAGTCCATCGCGAGCGGCACCCAAATATCGTTTTTGGTTGCGAACTGAAGACCGGGGATCATGTTGGCACTTCCCGGAAACTCAAAATCAGGCGGCATCACACCAACCACGGTTACCGTGCGCCCATTCAGCGTCAGACTCTTTCCGACAACACTTTTGTCGCCAACGAACTCGCTTTGCCACAGACGATGACTGATGATTGCGACGGGACTCGCTCCGTCCTGATCTTGCTCACGAGTGAACGTTTGGCCGAGTACCGGCCTCGCTCCCAGCGCTTCAAAGAAATTTGCCGACACACGTGCACCCTGTAACTGTTCCGGATCGCCAGCATGTGTGAGTTGCCATGACCACTGCCGAAACGCCGCGAGTTCCTGAAGAGTTTGAGTTTGCTTTTGGAGACCCAGATAGTTGCCGGCGGACGATGGAAACTTGTCCGACGTGTGCGCCAACTTCGGCAGATAGCCCCACGCCATCACGAGGCGATCAGGATCTGCGAAGGGCAGAGGACGCAACAAGGTCGCATTGACCACGCTGAAGATTGCAGTGTTTGCTCCAATGCCGAGCGCCAGAGTAATCACGGCAATCAAAGCGAAGCCCGGCCGCTTGATAAGACCGCGCAACGCAAAGCGTAGATCTTGAATCAATCGTTGCATCACTCCTCCTTATTCGTATCTCAGGGCAACCAGCGGATCGACTTTCGTCGCGCGTCGGGCGGGCAGATAGCAGGCGAGCAACGCGACTCCAGCCAGCAAGCAGGAAACAGCAACGAAAGTTAATGGATCAGTCGGCGTCACGCCGAAAAGCATGACGGCAAGCACTCGCGTGAGCGCAAAAGACGCCGTCAGGCCCAATGCGAGACCAAATAGAATCAAGCGCATGCCCTGGCCCAACACCAGTCGCAACACATCGCGTGTCTGGGCGCCCAGGGCCACGCGCAATCCGATTTCCTGAGTGCGTTGGGCCACGGTGTAATTGAGAACGCCAAAAATGCCGACTGCGGCCAACAGCAACGCCACCGCTGCAAAGAGTCCGGTGAGCATGGCGTTGAACCGACGGCGCGCTACCGACTCGGCAATCAACTTCGTCATCGGTTGAATCGCCGAAACGTATTGCTCTCTGTCCATCTGCTTGATGGCTTCGCGCACGCTGCCCACCAGGCCAATTGGGTTCTCAGTCGAAGAGCGCGTCACCAAACTCATGAAAGGCTCTGGAGCTTGCGTGTATTGGACGTAGTATTCAGAGCCTGATTCAGCGTCGAGACTTTCGTGACGCACGTCTCCTACAATGCCGACGATCTCGCGCTCTGGTGGTTTGCCGTTGTCGCCGCGCTCACCCTCGATAATGATGTGTTGGCCCAGCGCCTCGGTTCCGGCAAAAAAACGGCGGGCAAAATGTTGATTGACGATGATGACAGGAGGCGAATGCTGAGTGTCGCGGTCGTCGAAGGCCCGTCCCCGGGACAGTGGTATGTTGAGCGCGCGAAAATAATCGGGACTAATCACGCGATGGTTGGAGGTGGGCTTATCTTCGGGTCTCGGGATTGGGCGACCTGTGATAAGAAACGTATTCGCGTTGCTATCGCCTCCGAACGGAAGCGGGTAAATAACCGCCGCCGCCTCGACGCCGGGAACCGCTGCGGCTCTTCTAACAATCTCGGCGAAGCCTGCTTGTTGTTGCTCTGGGTGCGGATACTTAGATTGGGCCAGCGACAGATTAGTGGTCAAAACTCGCTCTGGCTCAAAACCCGGGTGAACCTCGCTCAATAGCAAGAAGCTTCTGCCCAGTAAGCCGGCGCCCACAAGCAACACCAGCGAGAGCGCGACCTCCATCACTACCAACACTGCGCGCATCCGGTTGCGAACGGCGGTTCCTCCCGCGGCCCGCCCACCTTCTTTAAGTGCGTCCTGAAGATCTGCACGGCTCGCCTGTAACGCGGGCGCGAGGCCGAAGATTAAGCCGGTAAAGATAGAGATGACTGCCGTGAAGCCCAGCACACTTCTGTCCAACCCAATCTCTTTTAAGCGAGGAATATCCAGCGGAGTCGCGGTCAACAATAAGTTGACGCCCCACCAGGCGACCAACAAACCGAGCGCACCACCGGCGAGCGAAAGCAACAGGCTCTCGGTCAAGAGTTGTCGCACGATCCGTCTGCGTCCAGCACCCAGCGCCGCCCTGATTGCCATCTCTCTGTGACGCGAAGCGGCCCGCGCCAGCAACAGGTTGGCGACGTTGGCACAGGCGATCAGCAACACAAAGCCGACCGCGCCGAGCAGCACTAATAAAGGTGTTTTCGATCCCCACGTAAACTCTTCTTGTAGGGAAATGAGGCGCGCCCCCAGGCGAAAGCCTTCATCGGGATATTGTTGTTCGATTTGGGCGCCGATTGCCCGCATCTCGCTTTCGGCCGCAGCTGCTGACACGCCAGACCTGAGACGCGCGATCACCCGCAGTGAATAACTGTTCCGTCGCTCGGTACGCTCACCGATTGTCGCTGCTAGCGGTCTTAAGAACTCCGTCTTGTCCGCTCGGGCTGGAAAGCGGAAGCCTTCGGGCATAACGCCCAGGATCGTCGCGCTCGTGCTCCCGATCCTAATCTGCCGGCCCACAATGTTTGGATCTGCGTTGAAGCGCCTTTGCCACAAGCTATAACCCAGGACAATCACCGGAGAGGCTTTGGGCTGGTCATCTGAACGCGTGAAAGCGTGCCCTAAAAAAGGAGTCACCTTTAGCAACGGGAAGAGATCGGCCGAAACCGCTGCTCCGGAAATCACTTCCGGATCACCGTCGCCTTCGCGCAGCAGAGTGCCCACCGAGTTGTAAGCCGCGATCTGCTCGAGCGTTTTAGTTTGTGCTTGCCAGTCGACGAAATCCGGATACGATACGACAGTGTGATTTTGCGTATCTCCTCTACTGCCCCACGGAACGAAGAGTCGGTCCGCCTCAACGTATGGTAAAGGGCGTAGCAGGACTGCGTTGACCACGCTGAAAATCGCAGTGTTCGCACCTATCCCAAGCGCCAGAGTAATCAAGGCAACAGCTGTGAAGCCCGGCCGCTTGATCAGATTCCTGGCCGCGTAACGAATATCGCCGAGAAGAGACTCCATCTTGCCTCCTTCAAACTGATTCAACGCTAAATGGTTCACCGCCGGCCCATCGCAAGTCGCGACGAACTAAAAACCGGGATATTCACAAGATGTTTAGTAGCTGCTGGGGATCAGCAGGCTCACGTAGACCGAACCAAGTCTCGATCTAGTTGCCGGCAATCCATCCATCTTCAAGCCGCACGATCCGATTGCCGTAGGCGGCATTAACCTCGGAGTGCGTGACTTGAATGATGGTCGTTCCTTCGTCATTCAGGCGCTTGAACATGTCCATGATCTCTTTGCCCTGCGCCGAATGCAGATTGCCGGTTGGTTCGTCAGCGAGGATCAGTCGCGGGTTCGCGACCACCGCGCGGGCGATGCCCACCAGTTGTTGCTGGCCACCTGACAACTGAGTTGGATAGAGATCTTTCTTGCCCACGATCTGAAAACGATCCAGCGTGTCGCAAACGATTGATTGGCGATCCTTGCGGCTCACGTCGCGATAAGAAAGCGGCAACTCGAGGTTTTCGAATACCGTCTGGTCATCCAGCAGGTGATAGCTCTGAAACACAAACCCGATGTTGCGGTTGCGCAGTTCTCCGCGTTGCTTCGGCTTTAATGAATGAACTGCGACGTCATCGAAACGGTATTCGCCGTTCCAAGAGTGATCGTGCATACCGATAATGTGCAGTAAGGTCGATTTACCTGCGCCGGACGGGCCCATGATCGAGACGAACTCGCCGGGCTTGATGTCGAGATCGATCCGCCGCAGCACATAGTTCTTCGTTATGCCCTGCGAGAAATATTTTTCGACGTTGCGCAGGCTAATCATTGGACTTCGGTGAACCCGCTTTCTCGCAATTCCTGCTTCGCCTCTTCGATTTCGCGGCGATTGGCTCCTGCTTCTTCTTCGACAATCAGTCCGTCGAACAGATGGACGATACGATCCGCGTGCTGAGCGTAACGGGGATCGTGCGTAACCATGCAGATCGTGGCTCCGCCGCGATGCAGTTCTCGCAGCAGTTCCATTACTGCCTCGCCGTTGGTTGAATCGAGGTTCCCTGTCGGTTCATCGGCAAGCAGAATGCTCGGCTGTCCGCCCACCGCGCGCGCGACGGCGACGCGCTGCTGTTGACCGCCCGAAAGCTGACTCGGCAAATGCTTTGCGCGATGGGCCATGCCGACGCGCTCCAATGCGTCGGTCACACGCGTCTTGCGCTCGCCCGAATTCATGCCGCGATACGTCAACGGCAGCTCGACGTTTTCATAGACCGTGAGATCGCCGATCAGATTGAAGCTTTGAAAGATGAAACCGACTTCGCGATTACGAATTCGCGCCCGTTCTGAGAGCGAGAGATTCTCGACCGCATGGCCGTTGAGCACGTACTCGCCGTCCGTCGGCGTGTCGAGCAATCCGAGGATCGATAGCAGGGTTGACTTGCCGCATCCGGAAGGCCCGGCAATCGAAAGATACTCGCCCTTTTTCAAGTCGAGATGGATGCCTGACAGCGCATGCGTCTCAACCTCGTCGGTATAGAAAACCTTCTTTACGTCGGATAAGTGAATAAGGGGACCCACTGAACTCATCATTAGCTCCTTTAGTTTCTTGTGCCGGCAGCTTGACTGACGTCTCTTATCGTCCGGTTAACGCACGCGAATCGTTTTGTAATTGTCCATGCTGGAAGTGTCGGAAATGATTACTTGATCGCCTTCGCGCAATCCGTTAAGAACCTCGATGGTGCTCACTGAGCTGCGGCCTAAACTAACCGTCGTGCGCGTCGCCTCCTGCCCATCAGGTCCCAGACGAAACATGCCCACGGTTTGTTGACCCTGTCCGAACGCCGGCCGATCCACATAGAGAACATTTTTCAATCGTTCGAGTTCGATCTTCCCGTCAACGCTCAAATCGGCGCGCGCGCTCGAAGGTAGCGCGCCGGTAAAGGAAACATCGACTGTGAAGGTGCCTTCGCGCGCCGCGGGATCGATGCGCGAAACTTGTCCCTCGATCACACCGTTGCGCGTATCGATGATTGCCTTTTGCCCTTCGCGTACGTCTTTGATTTGCGTTTCCGCAATTTTTAGTTCGGCTTTCAGCGATGCGGGATCGGCGATGCGCGCGACGTTGAGCCCAGGCGTAACCTGCTGACCTTCCTGTACTGAGACTTGCTGAAGCACACCGCTGGTTCCGGCGCGAACTTTTAGCGCGTCAACCTGATCTTTTTTCAGTTTAGCCAGCGCTTTCAATTGCTCAACGCGCGACTGCTGAGCATTGAGCTGGGCCTTCGTCGACTTTCCGCTGATGGCGAGTCGCTGCTGCTCAACTCGGAGCCGGTTCGCGAGGTCTTCGACGTGGACACGAGAAACCTTCAGAGGCAGATCGGCCACCAAACCTTGCTTGGCTAGGGCCTCGTCAGTGTCGAGCTGTAATTTCGCCTGACGATATTCGGCATTGATGCTGGCAATCTGAGATTGCTGCGTCATGCCGTCGCTCTCTAAACGCACGCGCAGGTTTTCAGCTTCAGCCTGCGCGGTCTTGACTTGAAACTCGGCATCGATCGCCTGCTGCTCCATCTGCGGGTTGGAAAGCTCGACGATCACCGTGCCGGCGTTAACATCCATTCCGGCCTGCGCCAAAATCTTTTCGACGCGTCCATCGGCCGGCGCGGGAATCCAACGCGTTACCTGCGGCACCAGGGTTCCATTGCCGCTGACTTCGCGCACCATCTCTCCACGCTTTACCGTGGCGATGACCGCGGTCGAACGATCCAATGTAGGGGCCGCGGGCTTCATCTTTGCCAGCCCGTAGGTAATTCCGCCAACTGCCGCCAACCCGATGAGGATCAAGACGCCGGTGCGCATACGCTTTTTGAATTTCGATTTTGCGGGTCGCTTAATGTCCATAAAACTAAAAATATTTGAGCGCCGGGAAATCTCCTTCGAGGTTTATGATCGCTTTGCTCCGAACACTGTCGTCAAGGGCGACTTGTGACGGAACTAGAGTTTTCCGTCCGGATAGAGTCAACACCCGTGCCAACCGAGCCGAATGAGCAGATGAAAGCCGACTCTTGCTGTGATGTCACAAAGACCTGAGCAGAATCGCTGATGTGTCGAGCTGTCGCGGCCGTTCTCTAAAATGGTTTGTGAAATCAAGGCGGCGAGAGTTTCACTTGCGGGATGCTCAAGTCCCATTTTCGCGATCTCTTAGCCTAAATCTTGCGGCCGCATCCAATTTGGTGGGAACGTTTCATTCGCGAGCCAAGCCCTCGGGAAGTTACCCTGTCGTCAACACGAATGACGGAAGCCGTCAGGCGGAACTTTATCTCTGGCGGAAAATGGATGGGCGGTTACAGTCGAGCTACATTGGACAAGGTTCGATACAATCCGTCGCCGTGATCTAATGCCACGCGGCCTGCCACCATTTACCTGGGTATGGATGCGGCCTATCTGCAATCTCAGAAGCAAAACCTATAAAGATCCATTTCTGGCTTTACTTACGGACGCGGTCAGGCTCGGAATTTATCATTGTCGGGGCGCGGAATCAGTGCTATAAGGGCTCAGCGACCATGCGTCCGCGTCTGGGAATGGCGGTTTTCTCTCCGGCGGCAGTTTCTCTCGGTCAGCAGCCTTGAACGTAAGTGAACTCTAGAGATGACTAAACCTCTTCTAATAGCGACACTGGCCAGTGTTTCCTCAGCAACCGCCAGTGAGTTGTCGGCGCTCCCGCCGTCGGTGAAGTGGCTTGAAGTGCGAGCTGACTTAGTCGGCGACATCGATACGGATTGGTTGCGGTCCTATTTCCCGGGGCGCCTTTTGTATGCGCTGAGAAGTGACAGTCGAGGGGATGCAAATTCGTATTCGATCGAGCAGCGTCACCGCCTAATAAAGAAAGCGGCTCGTGACTACGATCGGGTTGAAATTGAAGCGAACACGGATTTGGTTTCCAGCCTCCTGGACGAGATTCCGATTAGCAAGCGGCTCTCGGCGTGGTACGGCCGAGGGAATACGCAATCGGATCTTAGCGACGGATTTGCTCGCGCTTCTTCGGTGGCGGCGGAGCTGTACAAACTTGTCACCAAACCTACGACCATCGCCGCTGAATTGAATTGCCTTTGTTTTCTAAAGAAGTTGAATCGCTCAGATACGGTTGTTTATTCAGAAGGCGCAATGGGATTTTGGAGCCGGATCGTTGCCCTACAGTTGGGGAGCCCGGCCGTCTATGGGCTAGTTCATACCGACACAAAAAACTTGGACCAGCCAACCATAAGACAGTTAATGGAAGATTATGGTTTGCCGAACGCGAGAAGGGCGCACCAATTGTTCGCGATCATCGGAGATCCGATCTTCCACTCGCTATCACCTCGATTGCACAACTCGGCATACCGCACCGGAAATTATCCCGCGCTTTTTGTTCCAATGCGCGTCGAGAGTTTTGAAGAGTTCTGGCGAGAGATTGTCGTTTCGCAGCGTCTCGATTCGATTGATTTACCGCTGAACGGACTCACTGTCACCTCACCACACAAGGAAGCTGCCAGGTCGGTCGCTACGAGCGCAACTGCCGCTTCGATGATGGCCGACTCCAGCAACATTCTTCTCCGAAACAACGGATGGTGGAATGCGGACACCACCGACCCCGACATCGTCTACTTTGCCAGTCGAGAACGAAGCGTGTGTGTAAGAAACAAACGCGCCGCAGTGATTGGCTGTGGCGGCGCCGGGCGAGCTATCGCCACGGCTCTAATAAAGTCAGGCGCGGCGGTAACGCTAATAAATCGTGGCCAGAAACGAGGAGATTACGCGGCGAAGTTGCTCGGACTATCATACCTTCCGCTGGCGCAATTCAGCGCCGAGAATTATGACATCGTCGTGAATGCGACACCGGTTGGTCGTGATGAGCCGGTGGCCGCGCCATTTGCTCTGGAGAGTTTGAGCCAGGAAGCGATCATCATCGACCTGGTCTATGGTGCGAAGCCGACGCCTTTGGTCGCACACTCGCGAGCGCGAGAGCAGGTGGTGCTTGACGGACGCGACGTCCTGCTGACGCAGGTTAAGCGGCAGTTCGAGATGATGACCGGTAATAAGATGCCCATTGCGCAGGGCCTGGTCGATTCGCAGAAGTTTGCGACGCATAGTTTGCGCTAGCAAATATGGTCACTGCCAATATCACAGACAAAACACTGGCTCAATTTGAGTTGAGCGAGGACCAACTGGAATTAATTGATCGGGTCCGAGTGCTGGCGACTGAGAATTTCGCCCGGCGTGCAGCTCACTACGATCAGGCAGCTGTCTTTCCTGCCGAAGATTTTGAAGACCTGTTTCGCAATGGCCTACATGCGCCCACTGTACCGCGAGAGTATGGGGGACTCGGATTGGGTCCATACCGGGGCGACGTATTCACTCTTTGGATAATGACCAAAGAGATTGCCAAAGCGGACATGTCGTTGGCGCGTTGCTGGGAGGGTCATGTCAACTCGCTGGTCCTGCTCGACGGAATCGCGAACGGGAACCAGAAAGCACGCTGGTTTGAAGGCATAGTCAAGCGTGGCGAAAAATGGGTAGCGTGGAGCGGCGAACCGCAAGCACGTAAGCCAGGAGAGTCCGTTAGCGTTGGAACAAACGTTCAGAGGGTCGATGGCGGTTACGTGGTTGACGGGAACAAAGTATTTTGCACGAGCGCGGGCGGTGCTGAATGGGCCATCCTGCTGGTGTCCACTGACGGCCCGGGCGGAGCTCGTCACAGTTCGGCGCCAATAGAAACGCAACTGTTGATGGCTTGTGATCTTTCCGAGCCGACAATTCGGTACGACGACTCATGGTGGGATCCGATTGGAATGCGAGCGACGGTCAGCCACATGGTTCATTTTTCGCGCACGTTCATTCCTGACGAAAACGTGATCGGTAATCCGGGTCAATATCTGAAGGAGCAATGGCAAACCTGTTTTATCCCGCACTACGCAGCTACTTTCCTCGGCGCGGCCGAAGCGGCCTATGACTACGCTCTTGAGTATGTTGCAACGCAACGAAAAATCAACGACCCGTACATTCAACAACACATTGGCCAGATGTCCGTGAACGTCGAAACATCATATCTTTGGTTAAGGCACGTGGCCCGACTTTGGGAAACAGAACAATACGAAGAGGCTCAGCTCGCGGGCAGCCGCGCGCGTCACGCTATTGAGCATTTGGCACTGGATACGGTGGACCGCTGTATTCGCACGTGTGGCGCACGCTGTCTTAACCGTCCCAGTGTGTTAGAGCGAATCTATCGCGACCTTTCCTTTTATGTGCGTCATGACAACGACGATCAGATCTTGGCGATGATAGGTAAGTCAGTTTTGGGCGTCTCTCACGACCCATCTTTTTACAAGCCGTAGTCCCGGGCAAACGAGAGAAATGACGATTAGCTTTTTTGGAGACTCGCATGTCATCCACCAGACAAAACCTTCAACTCTTCTGGAAGCGCCGGTATGGGCTTGAAATCTGGGGGCTGGGACTTGGCTACTTCCTGTTCTACACACCTTACAGTGGCCTGACCAAAGCGCTGGCAAACGGACTGCTGACTGTCGACGGCCGGCCCATCAGCGGAACCGTCCTTCTTCCGATCGTCGCAATTACGACAATGGCCGGGATGTTCGCTTTCATCACCGCGATGAAATGGTGGAAATTTGCCGGCCGTCGCGAGTTCTTCGGTGTCATCGTTCCCTTTCCGCGGCGGGCCACTTTTTTCTCCGGTGTGTGCCTGGCGATCATCATGGGCACGACGACTCTCGCGTTCGCCTTTGGCGGACTATCAATTGTGCTGGTGTTGGTCTTGCTGCGCGGAGGAATTCTAACAATCGGCCCGATGGTTGACACGATCGTGGGACGTCGCGTGCGCTGGTTCTCGTGGGCGGCAATGATGGTCAGCCTTGCCGCTGTGATGCTCGCGCTGGCTGACGCGACGACATACAAACTCACGCTTTTGGCTGCCATAGATATTGTCGCTTACCTGGCCGCATACTTCTTTAAGCTCCAGCTCATGAGCCAACTCGCAAAGTGTGAGGACCGGGCCGTAACGTTGCGTTATTTTGTCGAAGAGCAAATCGTAGCAGCTCCGTTTTTGGTACTGATGATCGTAACGATGGCCATCATCGATGCCGGCCCTGTGATGCACGGGTTTCGAGTTGGCCTTACTACTTTCCTGACGAGTTCGGGAGCGATTTGGGCAGCCGCCGCGGGATTGTGTTATGCGGGACTCTGTATCTGCACCACGATGATCTTTCTTGACCGTCGTGAAAATACGTTCTGCATACCGATGCACTGCGGATCCAGCATGTTGGCCGGTTTCGTTGCAAGTGCTTGTCTCTCTCAGTTCCTGGGCCAGAGTTCGTTGAGCCTGCCGCAGACGGCCAGCGCCGGACTAATTCTGATTGCGCTCGGCTTCCTCTCTCCGCTGCACCACTTTAATCGCGTCCTCGCGAGATTCAAACGAGCATTTGGTTTCTCACCCACAGAATCTATTGCTGACCGCCAGAGCGGCACAATGAGTTATCCAAGCACGATTCTATTCGTTTGCAGCGGAAATACTTGCCGCTCGCCGATAGCGGCATCGATCGCTCGGACTGAGCTAGCGGCGCGCTTCGGTTTACCGTCGGCAGAGTACAGTCGCGCGCCCGTCAAGGCTGTAAGCGCCGGCATCTCTGCCCGCGTAGGTGCTCCGATGACCGACGACGCCAAAGAAGTACTGCGTCAACTTGGATTTCAACCGAATGGACACCGGGCACAGCAGCTCACGCCAGAGCTGGCGAATCGAGCTGACAAAATCTTATGCATGACGGAATCACAGAGAAATGCGGTGACAAGTTTTGCGCCGTCTCTGGCTGACAGAACACTACGCCTGGATCCAGAAGGAGATATTGAAGACCCAATGGGCAAGGGCGTGGAAGCGTATGTCGCGTGCGCGCAGCATATTCAAGCCCTGGTCAGAATGCGACTTGATGAATTATCGATCGGTTAGCTCTATCTGCTACTGAGGAGATTCAATAATCTTGTGCCCCAAGGCTGGTCGCTTATCGAATTTGTATTCGCTGTACTGGCCGTTCCTTTTCACATAATGCAGGAACACCTGGACCTGGCGCTCGCCTTCGAATTCCTCTCGCCAATGCGGCAACTCGGTTCCTTTGTAAATTAAGCCATCTCCCGGTTCTAACTCGACGGCGATTGTCTGGTTACCGCTTTCGACGTAGAGCGGCCAAATACTGGGAGAATCGTAGCTCAGCGGAATGGTGGCGCTTACTTCACACGAAGGACGATCCTGGTGCTTTTCGAGATAAGCGCCTTTAAGGTAGATGCGCAAATAAGAATAGGTTGGATAGAGATCGCATTTAACCGCCTTGGAAACTATCGGCGTCATAACGTCCAGAAGTGTTTCGGTGACAAATGGTGACGCTGCGGAAAATGCTTTCTCCACCTGGACATCCCCGTAAGGAAAACAGGAATGGGCTTCGAGGAACGCTATGTTTTCAGAAATGTAGTCGCACATGACGCGGGGAACGAGCCGCTTCAAGACAACGTAACCGTTCTTTTCGAACAAGCGGGCGGATTCGGCTAGTCGGGGTTTGGATACTCTGGAAAGAGTCATGCGAATGTTTCCAACAGAGAAATACTGAGAAAATTAGAGCCGTTCGATGTCCGCGCGACGGACCTTCCACCCTCCATCGTGGATCGCTTTGAGCTGCTCGCCACGGATGAGTTCATAAAGATATTCCAACGACAGACCGGAAAACTCGGCCGCTTCCTCAACTGTGACATACAACGTCGATGGCGCTTGTCCCAGCTGCTCAGTCAACGCTCTTACAGCTTCAACCAGCCACGTTGTGTCCTGTTGGGACGAGCCGGAAATGCCGTAGGCAGATGGCGTTTGATCAATGGTTGGATCTTGTCTAATGAACCAGCCGTTGACGGTGAAACGGCTGTGAGCGAATTCTCCGGTTGGACACTTTACCGGCAACACCTCGTGGCTGTAAGAACTGGGAAAGAGCACGAGGGTGTTTTGGCGCGGAAAAACTGTGCGAAGCTTGCGTTCATCCGCGCTCTCAATGCGACCGTCTTCTGAGTTGTAAAATCTCAGGCTCCCGCCGGTGAAGGCCTTTGGCTCAGAATTAAAATAATAAACAAAAGAAATTTCGCGCCGGGGAATCTCGGGAGGTTCGGCATGGCCGTTGTCATTGTGGACTTTGAAAAAGTCGCCATCGTTGCTCGCGGTAACCTGAACATCAATATGTGAAAGGTCAAATGGCTGGCGATTGAAAACCTTCAACGCTTCGGGGAGGAACGACATCAGGCGATGCTGAATCAATGGTCCATACTCGCCAATATCGTATAGGACACGAGACTTCCGATAAGAAGGATCATTTTTCCCCTCGGGCAGGCCATCCGGGATGATGGAGCTCGTTGTGAAATTAGGCTCGTGAGCCAACACGTAGCGGGTCAAACCACGTAACTCATTCTTCATGAGGAAGTCTCGCTTAATAAATACCGGCAGAGACTCTTTCGAAACGCGCGTGGGCCGCTTTGAGCCGTTTCGGCCAGTGGATTTTCGAGTTACTTGTCCGCGCACTGGAACGTTTCTCAACTCAGGAGATATAGTACGTGAGCGTAGTTTCTATCCCTGATTGGGCCCAATGTCAACAAAAGCGCAACAGCGGCCAAATGGCGCATGAACCACGTGATACAAGGTTTGTGGATCGGTCCGGAGCTCTCTGTAATGGAGCGGTTGTCGATCTGTTCCTTTCTAAAGAACGGACACGAGTATCATTTGTATGCGTATGATCGCCTCTCGAATGTGCCGCCGGGAACGGTCGTCAGAGACGCTAACGAAATCCTGCCGCGATCGAAGATCTTCCAATACAAAAACCAGGCGAGCTATGCCGGGTTTTCGAATTTTTTTCGGTACAAACTGCTGCTCGAGCGCGGTGGCTGGTGGGCCGACACCGATCTGATCTGTTTAAGACCTTTTGATTTTTATGATCAGCATGTTTTCGCTTCGGAGATATGTGATGGGCGCGAGGTGGCTACCAGCGGCATCATCAAAGCTCCGGCAGGCAGTCATGCCATGGCTCACGCCTGGAGTGTCTGCCAAAGCAAGGTTCCGGAACAGTTGATATGGGGCGAGACCGGTCCGAAGTTAGTCGCCGAGATCATCGAAAGATACTCATTGCAGTCGTACGTAAAATCGCACCGCGTTTTTTGTCCGTTGGGTTATCAACAGTGGCGCAAGATCCTTGAACCAGAGACAAGCGACTCACTCTTCGAGATGAGCTATGCCGTTCACCTGTGGAATGAAATGTGGAGAGCGGCGGGTCAGGAAAAGAATGCTTCGTACGATCCGGACTGTCTTTACGAGCGACTCAAGCGAAAGTATCTCTGATCGATCCTACTAAAATCTATTCAAGGTCTTTTTCCCGAATCCACTTGCCGTGTCCCTCATCATAGAGCTGATCTCCGTTCCGCTCGATCATAAAAACATCAAACGATTTATCCTTCGGGTGCCATTTCGCTCGGTGCGCTCCCCAATTGTTGCGCCTTTCGGGGGGCGTAGCTTTTTCGTTAATTTGGAAGATGCTATAGAAACAATCGTCATCAAAGAAGCCGATTCCCTCCCAATCGACATGGTAGATTCGGTAATAATCCACATTAGGATTACTTGTTTTCAAAGAGCCTCTTGAAATCGGAATGATAGAGATTCTGTAGGCGTGACTATCCTCAGTATGGTATTCGCCGTCAATTCTCATGTGCACTAGTGGGTGTACGGCAACAGTCTCAACCTCTTTCTTCTCGGGCCGTAATTCGAGCCAGACTCCGATCCCCACAAGAAGTAAACCCACGACCGCTGCAATCTGTTTGTACGGGGTCTCCCAGATGATGTCGAATTTTCTAAAACCGCCACTGAGGCCAAGACCAAGAGCAATTAATCCAAATGCTACCAGAGCCAGTCCTTTGTGCTTGAACAGCTCAGCAAAAAAGTTTTTGGAGAAATCCATGTTCGGTTTAGATTAACTCCTGTCTCTTACCGGCACGAAGTCGACACCTCAGCAAGCCGTGAACGCTTTGATCCTTATGTAGACTCAGCAGGAAGCGATCAATCAATCGGATACGCCGCAATGACATCCAGCATCACCAGCGCGCCGGCTGGGAGCGCTGCGGCCTGAAATGCCGTACGGACCGGCAAGGGCGTAATGCCAAGGCCTGGTAGCCACTCGGCATAGATGGCATCAACCGCTTTGAAGTCTTTTATGTCGGCCAGCAGCAGTGTCGACTTCACGATGTCCGCGGGCGAGCATCCGGCCGCGTTCAAAATCGCTTCTACGTTCGCCAACATCCTTCGTGTTTGTGCCTCGAGACCTTCCTCCAACTTTCCGCTTTCGTTGTTGCGGCCGGTTTGCGCGGTGACGAAGACCAGATCGCCGGTCCGGATTGCCTGCGAGTAGGTGCCCATCGCAGGCGCGGCTGCGTTGGTCATGATGCGAATCTTGTTGGGCATGCGTGCTTGCTCCTTGAAATAATCAAACTCGAACTACACCATGCGCTCGGCGCGCAGAGGAATCTCGAAGTGCACCTTCACCGGCCCGCCCGCCAGCGGCGCCAGATCCAATAACTGCGGCTGTTCCGGATGTATTATCTGCAACAGCACGACGTTTGAAGTATCGGCAAATTCGAGATCGAAGAAGTGGAATTGTGTAATGTTCGACGCGTAAATCCAGAGGTTGTTCTGATCGCGAATCCATTTGCTGAAAGACTCACCTTCCATCGGTTCGGTGCGAATCTCCAGGGGGACTTCCGACAGCAACTGCTTGGTCAGTTCGAAATTCTGAAACGCGTATTGCCAACTCTGCTCATAAGGCCGCTTGGTCGAACCACGTTCGCGTGGCAAACAGCCTTTCTGTTTTAGACGAATGTTTTCCCTCACCCATTCTTCCAGTTCAGTTTCGGCTGCATAGTCGCCGTTGGTAAGCCGCTCCAGGAAGTGGCTGACGTTGCGGCTGGTAGTGAAGACGTGACGGATGAGTTTGAAATAAGTGATTGCCGCCGGGTTAATATCGAAAATCGTTATGTGTTTAGGCTTCCATAGCGGAATCAGATTCAAACCGTATAGCCCGCCAACGACGCTAACCATGTGAATGTCTTCGCGCCGTTCGGGCGCGACCGCGTTGTAATGAGAAACAAAATCGGCAAACTCGCGAAACGATCCGTCCTGGGATCCGTCATCCGTCCCGTAGAAAACCATTTCCGGATGATCGTGATAGATGGTGCGATTGAAGGCTCGCGGAGCTTGTGCAGTCACCGATGTTCTCCTGATTGATGTTTTTGTCTGAAGCGTAAGTGCGAAAATATTTGTGCTTTTGATTAGACCATCGTAAGAGTTCTCAGGTAACTCCAGACGACGTGCTGAAGGACTCAGAAGCTCTGACCTGGTCAGATGCATCGGTCGCGCCTTCAGCTTTCCTGATTAGCGGAAGGACGTCTCGTCCAAAGATGACCATCTCTTCGAGCTTGGGCCAACCCGAGATGATGAACTGCGTCACGCCAATGCGCTTGTACTCGAGAAAAATCTCCGCGAGTTCCTGCGGAGATCCCAAGAGCGTCATGGCCGACGATCCATAATAAGGGACCAATCCCGCCCAGAGATTCCGACTCAACCAACCTACGTCATCCGCAGCGGCGAGCGCTTGTTTCAGCGTCTGCGAATCGCTGCCGCTAAGAATGGCGCGCTCCTGCTTGCCGATTTCTTCATCGGGCAGCATCGCCCTTCCGGCCTTGACTGCTTCTTCGTGCGTCGGCCGGCAGATGATCCCCAATCGTAGACTGACTTCAGTTCCGCGTTCGCGAAAACAACTCACTGAGGGCGCAAGTTTTTCCGGCGTGTCGATTAGCCGAAGCCAACTCGAACTGCAAGTTAGCGCCAGCTGTTGCGCCTGTTCTGAGTGGCCCGACACGTAGATCTCAGGAAACGTTCGTTCCGGTGCCATGAACGGCGTATTGAGCCGGGCGCCTTCGACCCGACAGTATTTGCCGGCGAAGTCAACGTCACCCGTTCTGTTCCACAAATTACGACATATAGTCAGGAATTCTTCGGCCCGAGCATATCGTTCATCGTGGTCAAGAAAATCACCATAGCCGCGCTGCTCTGCGGCGGAGCTGCCGGCGACGATGTTCAAGGCGACGCGCCCGCCGATTAAGCCTGAGAGGGTGTTAATCTGCTGGACAAAGGTAGTCGGCTGCATCAGCCCCAGGCGATAGGCGACGATGAACTTAAGCGTCTTGGTCGCTTGTCCCACGGCGCAAGCGATGAGAATAGTGTCCGGCTCGTACCGGCTAAACGAGAGCAGTACGGATTCGATTCCCGCGTCTTCTGCGCTCCGGGCGAACTTGACCCAGCCATCCATGTCAGGAAGGGCTGCGGGCGATGAACTCATGGTGGTGAGCACCCGATTGGTTTCCTGAGCAGTTTTCATGGCCACCTCGCCACCCTTGGGAAGCATCCAGTGAAATCTTAGATTTGTGCTCATTGTGCTAATCGTTCGCTGCGGCGTTCGTCACGTTGTTGGTGCAACCTGACAACTGTGATTTCCGGCATCAGCTGTTAACCGCCGTTCGGCCTCTCTGACGATGGGCAACACTTCCCTGCCGAACGTCACGACCTCATCAACCTCGGGCCAACCTGAAATGATAAATTCGTTGACGCCGATTTTCTTGTAAGCGAGAAAAGCATCAGCCACCTCATCGGGCGAGCCCAGCAGCGTAGTCCAGACAGGCCCATAGTGCGGTACCAAACCTGTCCATAAGCACGGGCTCAGCCAATGATGTGTCGACCCTGCAGTCGCGGCGCCTTCCCGGTACATTTGTGAATCATCCTTCAACTGCGTCGTGGTTTCGTCGCGGTTGTCGGGGAGTAATGCTTCCGCCGCCATCAAGGCTTCTGCTCGGGTTGGTTTGCAGATCAACCCCAACCGCAGGCAGACGCGTAAGCCGCGCGCACGCGTCCGGGCCACGACTGCCTGAAGCTTCTCCGGCGTGTCAGCTACGCGCAACAGACACGTGCCCTGCTCGTATGCCAAGCGCTCCGAAGGTTCAGAGTGGCCCGACACATAGATTTCAGGTCTCGTCCGATCGGGAGCGAGAAATGGCGTGTTGATCTTTCCGCCTTCTACCCGATAATGCGTTCCGTGAAAGTTGACTTCGTCGTCTCTTCGCCAAAAGGCGTTGCAGACTGCCAGAAATTCCTCGGCCCGGGCGTATCGTTCGTCGTGCGTTAGAAAATCGCCATAGCCATGCTGTTCGGTTGTAGAACTGCCGGCCACGATGTTCACGTCGATGCGCCCTCCAATCAGTCCCGAGAGCGTGTTCACCTGCTGTACAAAAGTCGCGGGTTGCATGAGCCCTGAGCGGTACGCAGCGATGAACTTGAGTCTGGTCGTGGCGCGGCCCAGCGCGCAACTAACGATCAGCGGATCAGGCTCGCAACGGTTGAGAGCCACAAGTACGGATTCTATTCCAGCTTCCTCTGCACGAGTTGCAAAGTGCAGCCAACCATCCATCTGCGGACGCGCCGCCGGCGAGTCACTGCTCGTCGATTCAACACGAAACCGAACCGCTTCCTTTGCAGTTTGCCGCGCGCCCACCGCGACTTCGCCGCTCTTAGGGAGCATCCAGTGAAATTTCAAAGCGTCAGGCTGCGACATCGGTGACTCTCTTCAAACTTCTATGGTCCAGGGAATTGTCTCGGGCAGCACACCATGACGTTTGGCCCAGCGTTCGAGTGCCCAGGGCTGCGTGTCGACGTCGCGATATTCACCCAACAGTTGCCGCTTGACCGAATCCGCCTTTCGCAAGTAACGAGGATCGAGCATCTCGAGGTAAACCTCGGGCTTCATCCATCGATAGGCATAGCCGTACATCAAAGTCTTTGCTGTTCGGTCGCTGCGATTTGGCGTAGCGCTGTGAAAGATTCTGTTCTCGAACAGAAAAGCATCACCGGCATTCAATCTCAGATCGCACACTTCGACATCCGAGGGATCTACTTCACCCTCCGAAAGGCCGAGCGCCGTATTTTTCAAATGACTGCCGCGGGCCATCACCGTCATCCCACTGTTCGATTGATGAAAATCGGTAAGGCAATAGCAAATCTTAATCCCCACCATCGGCAAATTCCGGTGTCCCAAATCGCGGGGAATGCGGATGTCCCGGTGCCACCCGCGTCGAAAGGTCGGCGCGCTCGGATCATCTGGCCTCTTGTAAAGGAGAGTGGTTGAGTGCAGATGAATATTCGGGCTGAGCAATTGAACCACGAGCGGCACTGTCGCGCCGTGGTCGACCAAATCAAACAAGGCATCTTCGCCAAGCAAGCCGGGACGCAAATCGAGATGGTTGTACTCCGGACGCCCTGTCATCGGTGGTTTGTCGAGCAGAGATTTCGCCAGACGATCAGTTGCCTCGACCAACCGCTCGACGTTTTCCGCGGTGAGCGCATTGGGTACAACAAGGAACCCGTCTTCAGCAAAAGATCGTTTTTGCTCGGGTGTCAATTGAACAAAATCCACCGGACCTGTCCTTTCGAGTTCGCGCGTAAGAAGTCTTTAGTTTGACCGTCGTGAACGAAAACGCCACAACCCTCTGCAAAGTGTTCGGCAAGAAAGCGCGCGGTCGAAGCAACCGATGATGAGAGATGCGACGCCTATGATTTTATAGCCAGGCTCAGGGCTTCCTGATAATGCAGCAATGCTGCATTTCGTTGTTGACCGGAGGCCGAATACTAGCATGCGGAAACAGCTTCTTCATATATTTTTCCGTATGGAAGACATGACATGTCTTCTGTTCTGCGGGGTCATAGTCCCGAATAGCTTCGGTCTCAATGTATAAGTCTGTTCCGTTTACCAGCATGAACCAATCAGCCTCAGTTGCTCTGCCAATCAAGTCTTTCCCGTCGAGCGCGGATACATTCCCTCTCTCAACCTCCAGATCCACGCGGTATTTGAAATTGTTCCCATCGTAGTCACCTGGCCACGAAAAATAATAAGGATCTATAAAAGTGAAGACTAACGCGCCATTGCGCGCTAATCGATTTTCCAATTGCTTAACCAACTCAAGCATGTCGCTGGGCGGAGTATTTGGAAATACGGAGTAGGCAACGATGTAATCAAACTCCGGCATGTCCGGAAGGGGAAGACCTGGCACTCCGCGCGGATTGAAGAAGAAACAGTAGCGATCGTAAAAAATCCAATGCGCCGCGGGAAAACTAATCTGACCCAACTCAATCGACTCTCGCACGATGTCCACACACCAGTAACGCTTGTGGTCGATAGTCGATCTCGGATCTCGCAGGATGTTGCCTATGTTTCCTCCAAAATCGAGCACCTCCTTATCGCGCCAATTCGAATCGCCCACCTGCTGCGAGAAATAGGTGAACTGTCCTAGTTTGTTCGAGAAAAATCCCAGGGTCGTCACTCACTCCATTCCAGACTGAAATGTTCCGTTCGCCTTCCTTCAGCGATCAATCCGGGCGATAGAAAAATTCGCGGGTCACGTAGTCCGTCCTGCCGCTCTGGTCCTTGAAAGTATTGAACAAGACAATCACCAGCACGCCCTTGTTCACCCGCAGATATGTCTCCGCCCTCATGAAACCAAAGTCGAAATCAGCGGCCAGCGCAATGCTTCGTTGTCCAGCTTCTTCCTCCAGGTTCGCGAGCACCGTCACGCTCTTCGCCAGCCAGTCAATCGAACCATCGGTTCCAGCGCCGCGAGCACTAACGCTGAATCTCTCACCAGTTCGTTCGATCGTAATCTCGCGCAGTCCGCGCGTATTTCGATCCGTATTCAGCCAGTCTCCGGTCAACCTGTCGGCATTCAAACTTTGGCCGTCAGAATCAATTAAGGCCCGGTCCAGGTCTCTGATTTGGTTGAACTCGAGATTTTCCATTACGTTGATTGTCACTTTTGAAACGCCCGGACTTAATAGCGCTGGTGCTCCAGGGCAAAATACTCACGAACAAAATAATCAGCACGATTGCTTTCGTCCTTGAACGTACGGATTTCGGCAAGGACCAGGAGACCTTTCATAATCATTCCCTGGAGGAAAGATTCCGCAAAGCCAAAGTCGAACCGGCACGAGAAGCCGGCCCCTGCTCGGGCCGTCGGCGTCGAACCATAGGCCTGTACTTCCGCGACTCCCCAATCGATCAGACCATCCGGGCCAATCGCGGATACCTGCAGCGAGAGCCTGCCGGCTGCCTCAGACATCACCATGCGGGCAATGCCATTAGTCTGAGGATTTGAGTTGAGCCAGACGCCAGGCAACGGAGAGAGATCCATCGGCCCAACCGCCTTTGAATCAAGCTCGACACGGTCATACAGCTGAGCGAATTCCATTTGCGACTCCCTTAAGCGGCGTTTATCCAACTGCGAATCATTAGACGGTGCGTGGCGGCTTCATCTGCGATTCGCGTACGAGCATGAATCGTGCGCGTGTTGTCCGAGAACAATAGCTCACCCTCGCGCATCAAGAAATCCATTGTCCGCGGGCAAGCGGCGATGACCCGTCCAAAGCCGTCAAGTGAATCTAACATTCGTTCAGAAAGCTTCGCTCCATTTTCATGCAGCGCGCGGTTAATCGTATAGCGTCGCCAACACATGCCGGATTCGCTCAGCACTCTCTGCCACTTGACGCCGCCGCCGCAACCCTCGTGCATCTGCCACGGCACCGGTTCAGTCTCCAACAATTCAAGCGTGTCGGATCCAAGATGGGCCTTCACTTCATCGCGGACACTGTCGATATCCAAGAGTCGCGATCGCCCGTCGCCTGCCCGATCAGGCCGAACGCAGATCATCGAGATAAATTTGACCGGGGTTGTCTGATCAGCCGCATCTGTGTGGAGATTCTCCACCTCACGACCATCTCCGCGCGCGGCAGGTATGTCGGTGCTGGGCTGAATATAGTGAACAAGTTGTGCCCGTGGTTTCTTGAACGGCAGACCCACCAATTCTCCAAATGCTCGATTGATCGCGACGAACAATCTGTTGCCTTCGTCGAAGCGCAATCCCTGCAAGAGCGCGCAGTAAGGCCACTTGGCGATTCGTTCTGCGATCAAGCTGACGACGAAGTCAAAACCGTCCGGACAAGCCTCGCGAAGAGCGTCATGCACCAACCCCTGCAAAGCTGACGAATAGAACTCTTCATTCTTATACAAAGGAAGACTCTCTGCGGCCCCTAGTAGTTCACGTGCGAGCGTGGCCGAGACTTGAACTTTCGCTGTTTCAGGAAGTGGCGTAAGCATTTGGCTAATTCCGTTTAGCGCATTATATACTTCGCTTTAGTGCACCTGAAATTGTTTTTTACGCAGACCGAATTCGAGGAGCAGGTTTGGGGCTGGGACGGGTGTGACTGGGCCGTCGAGATGCGAGATCAGATGCTCCAGTTATCAAAGGCTCCATACGAAGTGACCGAAGATCCTGAAGAGGCCGACATCATTGTCTTCTGGGAGCCGCCTCAACGTTCGCAGACAATCCTGATACCGCGCTTACGAGCGCATCCCCTGATCCAACAATTTCCTAACAAGGTATTCGTAGTATCGGTCGAGGATGCGCCGCTTGGCCTTCTCTCCGGACTCTACACCTCTTTGCCGGCGCGGCGTCATCATCCGCACCGCCATCGAACGACGCTGTATTACCAAACCAAAAACCCAGGTTTGCCCTCATGGCGAGCTAACCGCCAGGTCGCTTCCCCGCCATATCTCGCCTCATTCCAAGGCGCGGCGTCACACGATCTTAGACGTTGGCTGTTTCAGATGGAAGCTTGGTATGCCCGGCAAGCCATCGTCCTCAAGGCCACGCCATACAACCATTTTCAGATTCCGCAAGACCCGGAACTCAAACCGCTGCAACTTACTTTCATCGACACGATCCTCAACGGAAAATTCAGTCTCTGCCCGAGAGGAAACGGACCAGCAAGTTATCGCGTGCAAGAATCCCTGGCCCTCGGAAGAGCTCCGGTAATTATTAGCGATGAGTGGGTGCCGGTCGCTGATCTGGATTGGGAACGGTTCGCCATTTTTGTTGCCGAGGCCGCCCTGCCTGACTTGCCTGCGATCCTGCGCGAATATGAGCCGCGCTGGAAGGAAATGGGCGACATTGCCAAGCAAACCTACGAGTCTCATTTTTGCCCGGAAGTGTTCGCCCTTCGCGCCGTCGAGCAAATTGTCGCCATCTACAATGCGCGCACACACGATGAGCGCCAGTTCTTCGCTCATTGGGATGATTTGTTGGCAGAAGCCGAGCGCCGGCTGAGCCAATGAAAGAAATTTCAATTTTGCGGGCTCAAGACTTGGGAGCGTCGCGGGCTGCTATCAGCCGAACACCTTCCTCGATATCAGCTGCCGGTCGTGCCTGCAGACAATAATGATGATAGTCATCTCGTCCTCGCGCGAGGATTACCGGTATGTGGGGCTTTCGCTGTTGCACCGCGGGTGACACGTACCGAACCGCGACGCCAATTCGCGGCTCAGAACTCTGATTGCGTTTCGAGCCGTGGACGAGGTTGGCATGATGAAACGACATCTGACCGGCCCGCAAAATAATATCGACCGCCTTGCTCATATCGAGCGTATCGGAAACTGTGTGGCCACGGCTTAGAATGTTCGTCTGCTGCGGATCTTCCACATGCGCGAAAGACTTCGTATGAGTTCCCGCCAAGACACGGAGGCAGCCATTCTCGATCGTGCTATCGGTCAGCGCTATCCAAGCCGAAACCAGACGAGGTTCTGAGAGTCCCCAGTAATGACTATCCTGATGCCAGGAGACGAACTTCTCGTCCTGACCATATTTGGTGAATATCGTTGATGAGTGAATCAGGATGTCTGGACCGATAATGTCCTCGACCGCATCCAGCACCGTGGGATGAGTTGCGAGATCGCAAATCCATTTGAAATACAGATGGGAATCGCCTTTTTGCTGCGCGGTCGGCCGCCCGCCCAGGCGACGGTCCAGATCGTCATGGCAGGCGCGAAAGTATTCGACCTCTGCCGCAGTGAGCGCCGGGAGCGGGAACAGCAATCCGTCGCGATGATAGCTGTCTACTTGATGAGAGGTAAGGACCTTGAGCATCGATCCACCGAATTCGTTTCCATGGGTGACAGACTCAAATATTATCCGTTTCGATCGCGCGTGCTGCTTACACTGTTCCTACAAAGTCTAATTGAGCCAACCGCCGAACAGTGTCTTCACGAAAGCGCTCAAGTTCGGCAGCCAGGTCGGTTCTCAATCCGCGAAGCCAGTCCGAGCGATCAATTACTTTAAGGCGATCGCGGAGATAACCAATTTCCTGGGCGCGCGTCTTTGGCTTGCCAGTGGTCGCTCGACCGACGCGCGATCCATCGTCAAAGAGGCGAACCCAAGCCCACACTTCGGGCAAAACGACAACGCTACTCGAATGGTAAACACGCATTTCCAATTCCCAGTCTTCGCAGGTGAAAAGATCCTCGGCAAACAGAGGTTCGCCCAAACGCCGGTACAGACTGCGACGCAAAGTTATCGAACACATCGCCACACCATTCATGCTGTTGGTCCACAGCCAATCGCATTCCCCTACCAGGCAAGCCCGGCCGTGTGACGCTGCCAGCAAACCACTCTTCGCAAAAAAACTCTGCTCGGCCCGTCGTCCCTCGAGGAAGCTTAAGCTATCGGACACTACTGCTTCGGCGCCACTGAATTGTTCTAACACGCGAAGCTCCGCATCAAGTTTGCCGGGTAGCCAGAGATCGTCATCGTCGAGAAAAGCGAGCAGCTCTCCGGTTGCCAACCTTACTCCGGCATTGCGCGCTGCGCCTGCGCCGCTGCGCTCGGGCAGACTCAGCAGATGAATTCGTGGCCCATACGCACGCCGAAGTAACTCGGCTGTGTCGTCAGTCGAACCATCATCAACGACAATCACTTCAACCTGTTCCGGTCGTTGGGCGAACGCGCTTTCAATGGCGTCACAAACCAGATGCGCCCGATTCCGAGTTGGGATTACGACTGATAAGAGAGGCCGCGTCACAAACGACTCCTTCTGGAAGGTCGATAAAGCAACGATGGTTTCCGCATTGGACGGCAGACGCCGGCTGAATTCCGTGTTTACGCCGGCGCAAAGAGAATCTGGAAATTGCTTTCGCGATACGCGGCGACAGCTTCTTCGAAAGAGACCGGCGGCGGCCGATCAACTAACTCAAAAGCAAATTGATGCCTGCGATATTCGCCGCGCGCCCAGACTGCCTTCGGGCCGTCGAAGAGTTCCGGAGCGGAATAGCTTGCCGACAATCCGATGCGCGGTTCGGCTGATCGGTTGGCGTTTGAGCCGTGCAGCATCACCGGGTGATGAATGCTCATCTCTCCGGGTTGCATCACGAGCTCAAATGGCAAATGCGCTTGCGACGGTACGATCGTGATCTTGCCTGATAGCTCGGTCTCGCGCGCGCGAGATCGAAGTTCCTTGTCTATTACGATGCGTTCATTGTCCAGCGTGTCGCGAACAGGCCGGGCGATGTGTTGAAACAACCCCATCCGATGTGATCCGGGCACAACTCGCAAGCAACCGTTTTCGACAGTTGCGGCCGTCAGTCCAAGCCAGATTGCCGGGGCGCGACCATCGGTTAATTCTTCGGTGATGCCATCCTGATGCCATCCCACATACGAATCGCTGCGCGGGTACTTGTAAAACAATCGCGTCGACTTGAGCACGATATTAGGACCGAGAATTTGCTCCAGACAATCCAACAAGCGCGGATGAGTACTCAGATCCCATGCCCAGCGAAAAAAGAAATGAAGTGCATCGAGTCTCGTTACCCGGTCGCCAATCGCCAGGCAAGTCTTTTCAGCTTCACTCCGGTAATGCGCAACTTCTTCTGCGGACAGGATCGGAATCGAATGGATGAAACCGAACTCCTCGTATTCCGCCAACAGCTTGTGGTTAAGGACGGGATTGTTAGTTGCGACCATCTCTTCTTCGTCGCCTCGTGGTGGTGAAGTCTAAAAAATAGCTGTCTAATCGTCAATGAAAACGCTGATTACTTTGGTTGGCGAGAACACCCAATAAGTTTATGCTTGTCGCGCGCAAAACAAACGTGGGGAACAATGCCGTGACCAGACCGAGCAAGAATAACAGCAGAACAATCGATGAGGTCTTCCCTTACAAGATCTGCATCAACCTGGATCGACGGCCGCAACGTTGGCAGCAAATGGAGCGCGAATTCGCTAGACACGGTATCCACTCGGTACGTCGGTTTCCCGCCATTGATGGCGACGGGATTGAGCTGCCGGAGTACTGGACCCACACGCCGGGCGCATATGGCTGTCTGCGCAGTCATGTTGAAGTGGTTCAAAAAGCCCGTGACCTCGGTGTCTCGAGCGTCCTCATCTTCGAAGATGACGTGACTTTTGACGACGACTTCGAAACGAAATTCGCGACCGGCATCGTCGATTTGCCGCGCGACTGGGACATGCTCTTTTTCGGCGCCCTGCACAAAGAAGAGCCTGTCCGGATCACTCAGAACCTGGCGCGCATCACTCAGGCGAATTCAACTTTTGCATGCGCATTGAAAAGCACAGTCTTTGACGCCTTCATAGAACTTAATTCCCACACCGAAGAAGTCCTGGACAATAACAGTCTGGTGTTGCAGCAGAAGTTCAACTGCTATTGCTTCATGCCGCACCTCGCCTGGGTAGTGCCCGGTGTTTCAGACGCGCAGCAACGTTTGGTCGATCACTGGTATTTGCGTGAATCGCTGGTGGTTTTCGGCGCGCAAGTGGATCGCCTTTTGAATGAAACGACCGTCATCTTCGCCCACGGAACCCAAGACGATTCAGAGAATGCCAATGAAAACCTGATGTACCTGGTGCGTTACTACGACCATTATTTCTCGCCGAACGTGGCGATGATAATTGTCGAGCAAGGACTGAAACCCAGTGTCGAGCCGGCGAGTTTACCCAGCAACTGCAAGCACCTCTTCGTCCGTGACACTGGCCCTTTCAATCAAGAGCTATGTTTTGCGGAGGGCATCAAGCACTCCGAACCGAAGCGAAAGCGATTCATTCTCACCGACAGCGATATCTATTTAGAGACGCTGCATATTCGCGCCAACCTGCGCATGTGCGAGCGTTATGATTATGTCACTGGCTTCCATAGGCTCATCGATCTCGACAAACAGGATTCCGTTCGTCTGCGTGCGGCAAAGTCACCGCAAGGAATTGACCTAACAAAAGACCTTCTATTGCCCAAAAGCCGAAAGAGTGTTTGCCTTTTTCTTAACCGGGATGCGATTGAAGAAATCGAGCAGCGTGGCAAGAGTCTGGAAGCTGCCCTCTCGCTGTTCACCTCGCGGCCAAACCACGATCGAACTTCTCAGTCGCCCAACCACGCGTTGCGTTTGCACTAATCCTGACAATCGAACAATGACCCTGGAGTACTCATTCCGAAGACCGCTGCCAACACTCCGAGTCGTTGAACGTCTGTCACCATCCAAGATTCCTGCTGACCTCTGATCGAAACGCAACCTTGTCAGTGCCGAAGTAGTGGTGCACAACTTTCTCGCGGCCGAATCCAGGTTCGTCGGCACCTTGGACCACATGTTCCGGCGAGAGAAATCCATAAGTCAGCTTTGGAATATGCCCAAGCGTCAACCACAGCGCGACCTGGTCAAGGATCCAAACATTGCTCGACGGATATCGCAGTTCCACAGCCTCTGATATTTGCGACAGGTCATGAGCGAGCGCATCTGCTAACTCGGGCCAGAGCAAGCCTCGTTGCTGTGGATTGCGCAGCATGCCGGCGGCAAAGCGAAAGGCGTAAGAGAGAAACAAATCGGTTCGTTTACTAATCTCGCACCAGAGCCCATGGTTCAAAATGCAAACCCCGATGTTGCAGGGACTGATCGCCTTGACGCCCTCTCCTTGGGCGATGCCAAGCAAGGCGTCTTCGTCGAGATAATTTGGATCATAACCATAATGACTCGCTCTCGAGGCCGGCTCTTCGCGCGCGTAGAATTTTTTCTTTGCATAAGTGCGAAACAACTTTTCGACGTCGTCAAAGAAAACAGTGTCGCAATCGCTCTGCAGGATCTGAGCGGGCGCGAGATGTTCGAGTGCCGAAAAGTTCAGCCACTTGTGCAGCACCGGATAAGTCGCGAGTCCTCTGAATGGTCCCGGATAAAGCCGGCGAATCGCATCCTCGTACGCGCCCATCGAGTGAATTGTGACGGCATGTTCGGCGAGCCGGGAAATGAACCCGGCGCAATGTTCGCCATAAAGAAAAACATGAATTGAGACGCTTTGGTTGTAGCGGCGCAGGCTCCGGACGCTGTAGATCAATTGTTCGTGGTAATCGGTATCGTGTTCCGATTCCGAAACGTAGAGCGAGTAGGCGACGATTTTCATTGTTTGCCGCGCCGAACCCGAACGGTGGGACTGAAAAGAAATGAATGCCTCTCAAGAAATGATCTGTAGGTGGTGAGCGCGTCCAGGTAGGTATTCACCTCGTCTTCCTCATAGCCCGCTGCGTTGAGGCCTTTCCTGGTCCTCTCTTTCCATTTGGCGATCGTTTTCTCTCGGGTGCGAAGGAAACTCATAACCAGCGTGTTCCAACCCGGAAGTCGATCAATGAAAACCCCGTCAAAGAGGTTTTGCAATTTTGGGTTCCGCACTAATTGGTACTGCGTTTCCTGATACGCCGACTTCGTCGCGATCGCTGCGCTTCGTTGTGCCTCGTCATGCACTTCGTCGCTGATGCGGTAAAGGCTGCGCAGCTGTCCGACAGTACCGGGGATGCCTCCGGGACGGCCCCAGATATAGATTTCATCGAGCCTCATTCCGTCAAGCGCGTTGCACGGCCAAAAGTCCTTCTCTTGGGAGTCGGGAATAACAAGCGAGTCATGATCCATAAAAATTGTTCTTACTTGCCATTGGCCGTCCTGCCATACGCTCCTTAGTCCGACGTTCCGGGCTACGAACGATTCTCCCTTCGAGTAGCCTTTGATGCCCATCAGCGTCCCCCATAACCTGCCAATCTGCTGGAGGATTGATTTGTAAACTGAATCGGCCCGGCTACGATTCTCGGCGATAGCAAAAACGTCTGCCAAATACTCGGCATAATTGCTGTAGCTCACAGCCGGCCGATACACGCCGAGTGCTTCTTCAAGTAACGTATCTGCGAATGATCGGGCACGCTCGCGCGAGATCGTCGAATTCGATAAGCGTGCAAGTCGCGCGCCTCCGTCCGGCGATAGATAGGCCGCCATTTTATCCACGCGAAAAGAAGTTGTTCCGTTCAAGACGGCCTGACCGGGAACCACCGTCGAAAGGAATTGGGCTGTTAGTCCCAGGTCGCCAGGCAAGTCAGGCAGCTTCATGTAACCTTCAGCAGTAAAGGCCGTGACCGCTGCCGCCAGCGCGGCTCTCATCTCATCGAAAGCGTCGTCGAATACTGCGGGATCAGTGAAGTAATTCAATGTCTGCTGATCGCCGCTGCGAGTTGGGATCGAGCAAATAGTATTTCGGGAAACATAGGTTGGTATTGGCGCTTCTTCACCGTGTACCTCACGATAAATAAGACCGAGCTTTGACGCCGCAGTAGCCTCGTGCCGCAACAGCCAGAGCATATTACCGCCGTCAAGGCGGTGAGACGGCGCAACCTGATGCCCATTGCGGGCATAGATCACACCTAAACTGAACGGAGGCCGCTTGCCTGCTCTTTTTATCTCAAACTCAACCGTGCTGCCCGGGACTTTAATTACCAGGACCACCGTGGTCAGCGGGTACTCAACCAGGGAATTAATCTCTGAGCTGGTTTCGTCCGACACCCAGTAGATGCGGGATGATGCGCAGAGTCTTCTTAGAATGGCGGCTTCAAAGTCAGGCAGGATGCTCTGGCCGCGCTCAGCTTCGGCTTGCACAAATAAAGGTTGCCGGCTATCAAAGTCTTCAATCCCGTCGCTGGTTAGTACTTGACGGAGAAGCTCATCTACGACTTCATCAGGTGTGAACGTGTAACGCGCGAGAGTCAGACGGCATTCCTGACGTGACGCTTCGATGAAGTCTGCCAGCGCGGTTCGTGAGGTCTTCCACCCGCAGATTCGGTTGTGAATACGATTGAGTCGATCGAGACGGGCCCTGAATTCGTCCGCGAACTTTTCAAGATTGGTTGTAGTATAGCCCTCTTTCAGCACTGACTCCGCGACGTCTGAATTGTCTGCCGGCGATTGCATCAAACCCAACTGGTCGAGCGCGAACTTGAATTGGCCCAGGTCAAGACGAGGAATTTTTAGCAACTGATGTTCAAGCATCAGCACTGCCAATCGCCGGGTGGGCCAAGACGTGTCTGTGCCGCCTCGAGCAACGCCCAGAAGTGTTAAGAAAAGAGATTTGCTGAAGCTGCTGTGGGAAAGAAACTGCGAGAAAAGTCTGGATGTTTCGGATTGACCGCCGAATTCGTTTGCGAGAAATCGGAGGAGTCGATTCCGCGCTGAGATCTTCGCCGCGACCAGCGACTTCCTTAGCGGCCGCAGCACATGGCGATCATATTCTAACCGGGCAGCGGGCATTTGATGCTTCGTTTGTCGATGGTATGACTCACCGAGGTAGACTCATGAACGCCCAGCCGAAGAAGGTTCGCATCGGTGGTCGCGAACGACCGCCCTTGAGCGCGGCATCAAACTAACTGCCGCGCTCTTGGGCAACCCACTGAAGTCTTCGCTAAGGCTTCTTGCCTTTCTTGCCCTTCTTGCCAGGCGGAACGATCCCAAGCGCGACTATTAGGGCGTTGAGAAGTTCAATCGCACAATACTTGCTGAGGTTGATCTGTACGATCTCGCCCGACGGATACTTGGGTGCCGGGGGCTTGATGCCGGGTGATATTTTCGGCACGATACCAGGGGTTATCCTCGGCACTATGGAGGGCACGATACCCGGCACTGGTTTGATGC